>Ga0247727_10000104_pt1 | contig 184914 bp, 134 predicted proteins | sample WisWelCaveWW1625_FD_202498 | JGI IMG/M metagenome (GOLD analysis project Ga0247727, IMG submission 202498) | Biofilm microbial communities from Wishing Well Cave, Virginia, United States - WW16-25 | ecosystem: Environmental > Aquatic > Deep subsurface > Groundwater > Cave microbial mat... | reverse complement strand
AGGTTGAGGCGTGGGAAGAACAGCGCAACGAGGCGGGATGCCGGATCACCTGGAAATTCACCCGTCAAGACGCGGACCAAAAACTGTCGCGCCATTAGGTAATGTAACTATGTTGTCGTTGTACTAGTGAAAAAGATTGCGGCGCTCGGCAAGGCTGTCGGCCCTCCTTGGGGGAAAGACCAGAAGGAAGCTGCTCTTGCTGCCCTGGTCGCGTTGCATGGGCGTTCGCAGTGAGGAGGAACGCCGCCCAACAAGATTACAGGAGCGAACGCGGGCGGGCCGCGTCAGTTGGCGATTCGGACGTGCTGGGCCGCCCCCTTCGCTCAGTTCTGGCGTTGATATGGCTTAAAACTGTCAAGCGCACAGTTCTTCCGCTCTCCGAAAGTTTTCATTTTTTCTTCCGGCTCATCGTCACCACCTTCTGGACCGGGTCAGAGACAGGAACACTTTCCTGCGGTGATCAAGGCTGAGATACGTGAGTCCACGCGCGCGCCGCTTGCACGGCACTCGAAGTTATCAACCGAACACGGTTCGACGCGGCGTCTTGGCTTAGTCTAGGCACGAGAGTCGGATTGGCTACCGCCTCAAACGACCATCAAGCGTTTCGCCTGACCGGGTCCCTGTCTCTGGCACGGTCCAGTCTTCGCGTCCACTGTGCGTTCACGACCGGATTGTCACGGAGCAGATTGGGCCACGGGTTTCGTTTCCGGTTTTGCGGCTCGACAGCCTGGGGGTCGCGGAGTATGTAGGTCTTCATGGTGTTTGCTCTTCGGTCATTGGTTGTCTGGGGCGCGAGTCCCACAACTTGTGGCTCGGCACCGCTCGCGCGGCGCAACCCACGCTCATCCCGGAGAGCAGACACCGCTCTCGCTCCCAGCGATAGCCATACTGACTAGGCGTTCCTGCCGCGTCTCGCGAGAACAAACACCGATGAATCCTGAGACCGAATCAAACCAAGACCAGAGCGATCCGGACATCGCGCAGTCCGTTCGCCGCCATATCACCATGCAGTCTGTGTTTGAGATCGGTTGCAGCGTGCTTGCTCCCGGTGTTTGGGTCTTCTACAAGTTTTACGCCGGGCACGGCATCGGGATCAGCGTGACTGAAGGGGCCGTGTTTTTCGGACTGTTTGTTCTGGGCTACCTCATTCCGCACACTGTGTTCCGTCACGTCGTTGGCGCTGCGTGCCCATCTCCTGATTGTCGTGGCAAGGCGTTCCCGAAAGGCCGAGACCCCGTTATCTACGTTTGCGCGTCGTGCCGTCACTCCTTTCCGACCGGGCTATCCGAGGGAGGGGATTCTCTTTGAAGGGCGGCATTGATTGCATGCACATCGAAACGCCTAACCAACCATGCGCTGCAGCGCCCCTAACCGGCACCATGCGTTTCAGTTTGTGAGTCCTTGGTTTTACAACATCATCGACCTCGGCGGAGCGGCGTTGCCAGCGCGTCGCAGATGTTCGGTTACAGTCACATGAGAAAGGCCAGAGAATGAACCGCGGAGCGTCCAAAAGCAATTTCCTGTCAGTATCGGTATTAGTTCGGCTCGCGCTTTCGTGTATGATTTCGGCTCTCGCCGAGTCAACTCACGGCCAATCATTGTTGCTGAAGACCGAGACATTCGACGCGGATCCAGGCTGGGATGCTCGCAACAACCGCGCGTCCGATCCGGGCCCCAGACAGATCGTCCAAAACTTTGGCTTCAGTGGTTCCAGTAGCAATGCCGGCGGATCGGCTGGCGAAATTGGCGGCTTCATCACGCCGGCGGGCGAGCCGGCATTTTATGGGAAGGTCATTACGCCCACGTCGTTCAGCGATCCGCTTTCCGCTTCGGGCATCCTGAATGTGCCTCAGGGTGGTGGCCATACCCTGATTGGTTTCTTCAACGCCGACACCGTCAACGAGTGGCGCACGCCCAACACCATTGCCCTGCGAATCTACGGCCGAAACACGTATTTTCACGCGTATCTCGAGTATGGCACTGGTTTGTGGCGGGCTGGCGGCGCGTCGTTCGGCGGACAGGCAGCCATTCCCAGCGGCGCAGCCGACTACCCGTTCTCTCTCAATTACGATCCCAATGGGGCTGGCGGTCTGGGCACTGTCACCGCCACGTTCGGCAGCTACTCCAACGTCATGACTCTCGACTCCGGTCACAAAGCCGATGGCGCGATGTTTAATCGCTTCGGTATTCTCAATGTGATGAAGAGCGCTGACGACCCGGGACACATCTGGCTGGATAACGTGACGATTAACGCAGAACCGCACCCATTCGATTCAGACCCTGGTTGGGACGAACGGAATAACCGCAATACCTACATCACCACCAACGTTCGTCCGCGATTCGATTTCGGGTACAGCCCCGGCTCGAACTTTGCCGGCGGACAAAGCGGCGGTGAGATCGGCGGCCACACGTTTCGCGGCGATTCGCGCGTGGTGTTTGGCGGAAGCCGCATGGCCTATTATGGCGATCCGCTCAGTGAAACCTTGTCTCTCAATCAGCCGTTGCATGCCGAGGGTAAGGTTGGATTTCTCCGCGGTGTCAGCGACAGCACGACGCTCATTGGCTTTTTCCACTCAGATGACAGCATGCGCGACAACGACTCCCAGAACTCCGCGACGCCGGAGAACTTTGTTGGCGCCGCCATCGAAGGCCCCAGCGCCGAGGGGTTTTACCTTTACCCGACGTACGGCGTTGACCAGGAAGGCGTGCGGGCCGACGGCCGTCGTGGCACACCCACGCCACCCTACATTTATCCGGACGGTCAGTCGCGTGACTGGACGTTGGACTACCATCCTGACGGTAACGGCGGGACCGGCAGTATCATCGTAACGCTGGACGGGCAGGCGGTGACGCTCAATCTCGATCCGGGCCATAAACAGATCGGCGCCCATTTTAATCGCTTCGGCATCATCACGACGCACATTGATGGCAGCGGCCAGACCGTTTACTTCGACGATTTGACCTACGCAATCGGCTTCGCACCGCCCAGCTTGACCGTCGCCAAAGCTGCGCCCGCAGAAGTCCTTCTCCAATGGCCGACCAACTACACTGGCTTCGGGGTGGAAAGCGTTCTCAGCCTTGACGCCCCCAGCCTCTGGCAACCGATCAGCAACGTGGTGACCGTCAACGGCGCCGTCTTTAGCGTCTCCGTCAGCACGACCAACGCCGCCCAGTTTTTCCGCCTGCACAAGCCCTGATCCGCGTTCGGCTGGGGGAGTTTTAGAGCGGTCCGTCGAGAGAGTTAGTTAGAGATGCGCCGTGCGCCTGACGAAAAAAGATAGCATTGACGATTGACCGGGGGGCGCACGGCGTCGTTTGCGCTGCCGGAGGCGTGTCGGCGCGCATTCTATTGCGAGCGAGCCAGCCCGGCGGAGTTAAGCGGCCGATTTTGGATCGCGGCCACGTCCAGGATCAGCCACACTGCTGGCAGATTTGTCCGGGCAGTGAGACAGAGATTGATTGCGATGAGATACGAACGGCCTAACCAGGCGGTGCAGCGAACGGCGGCATCACGTCACGCTTGCAATCGCCGCATTTCGTGGCCGCCGTCGCTGAGCTTGGGTCGCTGGGCGGCAAGATAAGGGAGTTACTTATGGGCCGCTTCGTAATCGTCGCGTATAAGCCGAAGGCCGGTAAGGAGCAGCAGCTCCTGGCTGCGGTTAGAAAACATTTGAAGGTTCTGCAGACCGAGCAACTCGTAACGGACAAGCCTGCGTACGCCATGCGTGCCGGAGATGGAACCATCGTAGAGGTGTTCGAGTGGCGTTCAGCGGAGGCCATTCATCAAGCACACAGCAATCCTGCGGTTCAGGCGCTGTGGGGAGAGTTCGGTGCGGTGTGTGATTACACGCCGCTCACCAAGTTAGCGGAGACACACCAGATGTTCGCTGAGTTTGACGCTATCGAACTGTGAGCCTCAGGCCGCCCAACAAAATCGCTCCAGCCAACGCGGGATGGCGCCTTCAGTTCCGCTTCGCGGTTCACGTCTTTTGGCCCCGCGTGGCTGAACTCTGGACGTTAGCCGTTGCTACGCGCATCCTGTGACACACAACCAACGAATCAAAAACACCATGAAAAACATCCTCTGCGTCGGTCTCGTGGTCGCCGCCTCGCTGACGGCGCTGGCGGCGGACGAGTCGGACGAGCACAAAGCACTTCAGGGCCTCTGGATACCCGCCAAGGCTGAACTCGGCGGCCAGGCAATGGCAGACGCCGTCTTAAAGACGATCAGCCTCAAGCTCACCAAAAAGGAATATGAGGTGCTCGTCGCCGGCGCACCGGACAATGGGACTTGGATGATTGACTCCGCCGTCAAGCCGAAAGGCATGACCATTACCGGCGTCAAAGGACCCAACGCAGGAAAGACTTTCCCCGCGATCTACGAACTCAAAGGTGACACGCTCCGCATTTGCTACGACCTTTCCGGCGCGAAACGGCCCACCGAGTTCAAGAGCCTCGCGGGCACGAAGCTCTATCTCGTGACCTACCATCGCAAGAAGGAGTAGCTCACTTTTCCAATGAACAAAACGCCTGACCATGGCGCTACCGCGCCCCCAGAGGATGGAAGGGACCGGATCTCGTGCGAGGCGACGGTGGGTCTGAAGGTGTGATCGCGCGGAGCGCCTTCACCGTTTCCAATTCGACCACTTCGCACGGCCCCGGACTCCGCGATCCATTGTCGCATTGCGGATGATTGGGTGCTTGAATCGGAGCGGATGAAGTCCCCAGCATGGGCTGGCAAGGCGTTCCGGGCGCATCATCCGGGCCTGGCCACAAACACCATGGGGAAGCGGTATGTTCGTTACGATCATTGAGCCAATCTCATGAGACTGAACCGGCGAAGTTTTCTGGCGGGCGGCGCGGCGGCGGGCGCGCTTCCGCTCCTTGCCGGCCAGTCCAAACGCCCGCCAGCGGGGCGGGATTCATCGCTCGACGCCCGACTCGCGCACGCCGGCGCCCGGCCCGTGCTTGATCGTTCCGCTTTTTCGACCCCGGTCATCATCGAGTCCATCGAACTGTTGCGCAAAGGGCGCGAGCATTTCCTGCGGGTGCGCTCCCAGGACGGCGCGGAAGGCATCTCGGTGGACAATGGCCGCGCCGATGTGCTGCATCCGATCCTGAACCGTCTCGTCATCCCGTATTTCATCGGCAAGGACGCGCGCGATCTGGTGGAACACCTTTTTGCCGTTTATCGCGACCGGGACAATTACAAATTTCAGGGACTCGCCCTCTGGTGTCCGGTCGCGCTGGTGGAGTTCGCCATTCTCGATCTGCTGGGGCGCGTGGCCGGCAAATCCATCGGCGAACTGCTGGGCGGCATCGTGCGCCGCACGGTGCCGTTTTACGTCGCGAGCGGGCGACGCGACACCACGCCGGAGCAGGAGGTGGATTACCTGAAGCGCCTGATCGAAACCACGGGCGCGAAGGCGGTCAAGTACCGCATCGGCGGACGCATGAGTCGCAACGCGGACGCCTCGCCCGGCCGCACGGAGAAGCTCATTCCACTTTCGCGCAAGGCGCTCGGCGACAAGATCGCCATCCACGCCGACTCGAACAGTTCCTACGATGCCGCGCACGCCATTCCGGTGGGCCGGATGTTGGAGGACATCGGCGCGGTGTTCTACGAAGAGCCGTGCCCGTTCGACGATTTCGACGCGACGAAGAATGTCACCGAGGCGTTGAGAATTCCCATTGCGCTTGGCGAACAGGAATCCAGCCATGCGCGATTCGAGATGTGCATCCGCGAGCGCGTTGCCGACATCATGCAACCGGACCTGTTTTATTACGGCGGCCTGATCCGCTCGATCCGCGTGGCGCGCATGGCTGCGGTGCGGGACATGCCCACCACGGCGCATCTCTCGGGAGGGTTCGGTTTCGTTTACATGCTGCACTTCGCTTCGTGCGTGCCGAAGATCGGTCCGTGGCAGGAATACAAACAAGGCGTCGAAACCTACGGCCAGTGGTTCGATCCTCCCTTGCGCATCAATGATGGCGCGATCACCGTGCCGCAAGGTCCGGGCGTGGGTATCGCCGACCCGAAGGAGATTCTCCGGGGCGCGGAGCCGGTGCGTGGGTGAGGAGACAGCGCTCACCGTCTGATTGGCTGCGAACCAGGGACGGACCGCGCTCCGGCCCGTCCGGGCTTCTCGGGTCTCAGATGGGAGTATCGAGCCAGGCGCAACACAGATTGGGAACGCACATCGCAGTTGCCCGGCGCGAGGCAATCGTCTATCATGCCCCCGCTCAAAAAACGTCCGATGCAGCCGATCACGAATGAAACGAACCGGGCCTGAGAACAAGACCAGCAGCAACGCCGAATTGCCGATGCAGTCGGGCAATTCAAGCGTGGAATCGTCCTCGCCGGCGGTGCCGGACGAAGCGGAGGTGGCCGTCGAAGCCGGCGCGTTGACAGCCGCGCAACTGGCGGAACTCAAGCAACGCGCGGCCCAGGCGGACGAATTCCGCGACCGTCTGCTCCGCACCGCCGCGGATTTCGAGAATTACAAGAAGCGCGCCGCGCGCGAGCGCGCCGACGCCCAGCGTTACGCCAACGAGAGCCTCCTGCAAAAGTTGATTCCCGTGCTCGACAATTTCGAAGCCGCACAGGTTGCCGCGCAGAACGGCGCCGCCGACGCCTTGCAGTCGCTTCAAGCAGGCATTGCGATGATGCATCAGCAGTTGAAGGGCGTGCTGGCGGATGCCGGCCTGGAGGAAGTGGACGCCGCGGGCAAGCCGTTCGATCCGAACCTGCATGAGGCGATTTCACAGCAGGAAGGCACCGACACCCCGGAAGGCCACGTGTTCCAACAACTGCGCAAGGGGTACAAATTGCGCGACCGTCTGCTGCGACCGGCGACGGTCGTCGTCGCCCAGCCTCCTGCGCCGCAACCTGCCGCGGCCGACGCAACGCCGGATTCATAAGCCCAGCATCGGAGTGCTCCCGCGATGGCCAAACGTGATTACTACGAAGTCCTCGGCGTCCCCCGGGAGGCCTCGGAGGAGGACATCAAGAAGGCCTACCGCAAACTGGCGGTGAAGTTTCACCCCGACAAGAACGCCGGCGACAGGGCCGCGGAGGAGCGGTTCAAGGAACTGGGCGAGGCGTACGAGGCCCTGAGTGATCCACAACGGCGCGCCGCCTACGATCAATACGGCCACGCCGCGTTCGATCCGCGCTCACGCATGGGCCGCGCCGGCGCGGGCGGCTTCCACGACCCTTTCGACATCTTCCGCGAAGTCTTCGGCAGCACGAGCATCTTCGACGATTTCTTCGGCGGTGGCCGGCACGACCCGACTCAGCCACAGCGCGGCGACGATCTCCGCTACGATCTCGAAATCACGTTCGAGGAAGCCGCGGTGGGCTGCGAGAAGGAGGTCAGTGTGACCAAGCCGGAGCGTTGCGACGTTTGCGCCGGGTCGGGGGTCGAGGCCGGCTCGCGGACGACGAATTGCCCGACCTGCCACGGGCGCGGTCAGGTGATTTCCTCGCGCGGCATTTTCAGCATTGCGCAAACGTGTCCACGGTGCCAGGGCGCGGGACGGGTTGTGGACAAACCGTGCCGGCATTGCCACGGCGCCGGACGGCGGGACAAGCCCGCCAAGATCAAACTGCGCATTCCAGCGGGAGTGGACACCGGGGCGCGGTTGCGCTCCGGCGGCAATGGCGCGGCCGGATTGCGCGGCGGGCCGCCCGGCGATCTCTACGTGGTGCTCCACGTCCGCGCACACGATATTTTTCAGCGGGAAGGCGACGATCTGCTGTGCGAAGTGCCGGTGAGTTTCGTGCAGGCCGCACTCGGGGCAGACATCGAAGTGCCCACGCTCAATGGCCGCGCCATCATCAAGGTCCCCGCCGCCACGCAGCCCGGGACGATGTTCCGGCTCAAAGGCAAGGGGGTGAAAAATGTGCAAGGCTACGGTTTCGGTGACTTGCACGTGCGAATCAACGTCGAGGTGCCGACCCATTTGACCGCCGTTCAGCGGGCGAAGCTCCAGGAATTCGCCGCGTTGTGCGATGAAAACGTCAACCCGATCAGCAAGAGTTTTTTTGAGAAGGCAAAAAACCTCTTCCGATGATCTGATGCTCGAAGGCTGAAGCCAGTCGTGTTGGCCAAACAAACTTCCGCGACCTCAAGACTCAAGACTCAAGACAGAGGACTGAGAACTTCGGACTGATTGCCATGCATCGCTTCTACCTCCCGCCAGACCAATGCCGTGGAGCGATGTTGGCGCTTACGGGCAGCGAGTCGCATCATGCGTCGCGAGTGCTGCGCGTTCGGAACGGCGAGCGCGTCACCGTGCTCGACGGTGCTGGTGGTGAGCGGATCTGTGAGGTTGCCGGTGTGGACAAGCGTTCGGTGCAACTTGCCGTCCTTGAAAAGAAACTAGCTGCGCCGCCGTCCTTCCACATCGCCCTGCTCCAAGCCATCCCGAAAGGAAGGCTCTTCGAGTCTATCATCCAGAAGGCAACCGAACTGGGCGTCGCTCGCATCGTGCCGATCCTCGCGGAGCGGGTGACGATGCGGCTGGACCCAACCGAGGCAGCGGAGAAAACGGAGAAGTGGCGGCAGGCAGCCATCGAAGCGATCAAACAATGTGGCTCGGCCTGGTTGCCAGCCGTGGAATCGCCCCTGACGCCGCAACAGTTTCTCGCGCGGCAGGAATCTCATGATCTCGCGCTCGTCGGCTCGCTGCATCCAGGCGCGCGTCACCCACGCGAATGCCTCCGGGAGTTTCAGATGCGAACGGCATCGGGACCTCGCACGGTCGCCGTCTGGATCGGGCCGGAAGGCGATTTCACCGCGAGCGAACTCGCCGCCATCCAGGCCGCGACCGCGCAGCCCATCACACTCGGCCCGTTGGTCCTGCGCACTGAGACGGCGGCCATCTATTGCCTCTCCTTCCTCAACTACGAACTCCAACGGGGTTAAGTCCCTCGACGGAACAAAAAGAGAGTTTCGCCCACCCGGGATCAACGGAATCAAGCGCGTGCGCCGGCGCGAGTGTTGCCAAGGCCGCGCGCGTCCCGCACATTGGGCGCGCGATGAGCAAACGGTTCTACCTCACCACGGCCATCTATTACGTCAACGGGCAGCCGCATCTCGGCCACGCCTACGAGATGATCGTGACCGATGTGATCGCGCGGGCGCGGCGCAGTCTGGGGCAGGAGGTGTTTTTCCTCACGGGCCTCGACGAGCACGGCCAGAAGGTCCAGCAGGCAGCCGAGGCTGAGGGAAAGACTCCGCGAGCCTATTGCGACGCACTGGCGGAGGATTGGCGCGCCTTCGCGACAAAGCTGGAGTTGACGAACGACGACTTCGTCCGCACCACCGAGCCGCGCCACAAGGAGTTCGTGCAGGCGATTCTCATGAAGCTCCACGCGGCGGGACATTTCTACACGAAAACCTACAAGGGCTTTTACTCGGCGAGGGAGGAGACGTTTCTGACAGACAGGGATCGCCTTCCCAACGGGGCGTTCGATCCGGCGTATGGCGAAGTCATCGAGCTGGAGGAAACCAACTATTGGTTCAAGCTCGGTACGCATCAGCAATGGCTCATTGATTTCATCACCAGCAATCCATCATTCGTTCAACCCGACTACCGGCGCAATGAAGTGCTGGGCTTCCTCAAGAGCCAGACGCTGGAGGACCTTTGCCTCTCGCGCCCCGCCGCCCGCCTCAACTGGGGCATTCCGCTGCCCTTCGATCCGGGTTACGTGACGTACGTCTGGTTCGACGCCTTGGTTAATTACATCAGCATCCCAGCGGCACAAGGCGATGCGGGCGTGCTGCAAGCTCTGGACTCCCAACCCTCAACTCTCAACCCTCAGCTCGGTTTGTGGCCCGCCGACATTCACGTCATCGGCAAGGACATCTTGAAATTCCATGCCGTCTATTGGCCGATCATGCTGAAGGCCATGGGCCTCCCGCTTCCGAAGCAAATCATCGCCCATGGCTGGTGGCAGAAGGACGGCGCCAAAATGAGCAAGACCACAGGCAACATCGTGGACCCGATCGCGGTGATCAACGAATGGGGATTGGACGCCTTCCGGTTCTACGTCGTGCGCGAACTGGACCTCGGCCCGGACGGGAACTGGACCAACGCCGGTTTCAAGGCGCGGTATCAGGCGGAATTGGCGAACGGTCTGGGCAATCTCGTCAACCGCTCGCTCTCGATGCTCAAGCGTTATCGCAACGGCGTTGTGCCTGAACCCTCAACTGAACTCGCCGCGGAAGTGAACCAGGTTGTCGCGGAGACTCGCCGGCGGCTTGAAAGCGCCGAACTTCAAGCCGCGCTGCTGGGCATCTGGTCGCTCATCACGCGCGCCAATCAATACGTGGACCAGACCGCGCCGTTCAAATTGGCGAAGGACCCGGCACAGGTGAAGCGTCTGGACGAAGTGCTCTACAACCTCGCCGAAACCTGCCGGGTGCTGGCGGTTTTGCTCTGGCCGTTTCTGCCCGGCACCGCGACCAGGATTTATGCACAACTCGGTTTGAGCAGCAGGCCGGACCAGTTCTCCGCCGCGACTTGGGGCGAATTGAAAGCAGGCCACTCCATTGGCGAACCCGCGCCGCTGTTTCCGCGGAAGGAAAACCAGGTCGCACGTTGAGTGAAGCCGTCGGTGCCTTGCTGCAACCCAATGCAGTCAGTGCTTGGGTTGTCTCTGGTTGTTCATCCAGACCGACCACTCATTGGTGTCCACGCTGCTTAGTGGCATGTTGGTCTTCGCGTGGCCGTTTTCCCCAAAGAACTCCCCGTTGCGCCAGGGACGAGCTTGGACTGTATTATGGTCTTTCGAATACGGGCAATGAGGACCGTCAGCCAGGACGAACGGCGGGTAAGGTTTCGCTCCAAGAGGGCACATGCCCGTGCACTTGCCAATATAGAAGGCGACATCTATCTCCCTGGGATCAACAGTATCAGTCCACGACAACCCTCGGGCAGCAGCGTGAGAGAACGCCGCCGCCCAAACGGACGCCCTATCCGATCGACAACCTTCGGTGACAAAAACGCGATTGTGTTCCGTTGAATTCGGACATCGCGGACCATGCAGGACGTCAAAGGGTGGATACGGGGCGGTCTCCGACGGACAAACCAGCGGGTCAGCTTTGAGATACATACTGAGTTCTTCCCACCGAAATGTGTGGTCAAACGGGAGTTTGTCTGCCAGACAGAGGCTCATGCCAGCGCCGTCGAGCTGCCGCAGGTTGTTGAGACAAGCATTTCGACAGACTCGCTCTCTATGTTGCGGCAAGAGAACGGCGGTCGTGACCGCCGCAATCGGCAGAGCAATAAGCACCGCCGCGAAGAGTCTTATTCTCATCTAGGCTCCAATCATGGATTCGGTTCAATGGACATGTCGAGAGGATTGGACTTCGGCTTTCAGGATTGTATCCCAGCGGAATTCGAACTTTGTTCGATGGAACATTCGTCGTTAGGCTTGGCCCGATGGAATTGCCCGCGCTCACACCGGCCACACTTTACCTCGTTGCCACGCCCATCGGCAACCTGGAGGACATCACATTGCGCGCGTTGCGCGTGTTGCGCGAGTGTGACGTGGTGGCGGCAGAAGACACACGCCGCACGGGGCAACTCCTGAAACACTTCGGAATCTCCAGGCCGCTTCTCAGCTATTTCCAGTTCAACGAGGCCAAACGCAGCGAGGAAATCATCCAGCGGCTTAAGCGCGGCGAGAAGGTCGCCCTCGTCACCGACGCCGGCAGTCCTGGCATCAGCGATCCGGGGGAACGGGTGGTGCGTGCCGCCATCGCGGCGGGTCTGCGCGTCGAACCGGTGCCCGGTCCGTGCGCCCTGGTGGCGGCGCTCACCGCAGGCGGGCTGCCGACGGATGAGTTTCATTTCATCGGTTTCCTGCCACACAAATCCGGCCAGCGGCGAACGAGGTTGGAATCGTTGCGGCCCGTGGGAGGCACCCTGATCTTATACGAATCGCGTTATCGGATTGGAAAACTCCTCGCGGAACTCGAGGCCGTTTTCCCGGAGCGCACGATTGTCCTGGCGCGCGAACTGACCAAGAAGTTCGAGGAGTTTCTTCGCGGCAGGCCGCAAGAACTGCAGGCGTTCACGCGAACGCGCCCTCTCAAGGGCGAGTTCGTCGTGCTCGTCGCGCCGGCTGAGTGATTACGCACCGGCGATGATCGCGCCCAGCGGCGCGGATCACTTGCCTTTGGCGGCGTGAAACTTTGCCCAGCGGGCCTTGGCGGCGATGGAGATACGCTTGCGCGCCGCCGCGCTCATCCGGCGCCGTTTGCGGGCAGGTTTTGCGGCGCGACTGGAAGTGGCCGCGCCGGTCTTCGCCGCCAGCTTCGCTTGAAGCCGCTCGATCTTGGCCTTCAAAGCCAGGATGCGTTTGAGCTTCGCCACGGGGAGGTTCAGGAAGTCAGTAATGTTCATGCGGGGTGATTATGTGGAGCCGGCGTCCAAAACCCAAGCGCAAAAAACCAATGGGTCAGGCGTGCAGGACCGCTGTGGATTCCCCGCTGGGGCGCGGGAGGTACGGTCAGGCGGCCAGGATTTCCTTGATGACCCGTCCATGCACGTCGGTCAGGCGGCGGTCAATTCCGTTGTGGCGAAACGTCAGCCGCGTGTGATCAATGCCCAGCAGGTGCAGCACTGTCGCGTGAATGTCGTAGCAATAAGCCGGGTTCACGGCGGCCTTGTAGGACCACTCGTCACTTTCGCCGTAACTCACGCCGCCTTGGATCCCGCCACCGGCCAGCCAAGTCGTGAAGGCGAATGGATTGTGATCGCGGCCTTTCGCGCCCTGGCTGCACGGCATCCGGCCAAACTCGGTCGTCCAGAGGACGATTGTGTCCTCAAGCAAGCCGCGCGACTTGAGGTCCTTGAGCAATGCCGCAGCGGGCTTGTCCATGCTTCGGCCCATGTCCAGGTGATCGCGGGCAAGGTCTTCATGGCTGTCCCAATTGCGGCGGGGGAATCCATTGTCCGCGCCGCTCCAGAGCTGCACGAAGCGCACCCCGCGTTCGAGCAGCCGGCGGGCGATCAGGCAGCTTCGGCCGAAGTCCTCGGTGATTTGCTCGTCCAGGCCATAGAGCTTTTTCGTCGCCGCCGATTCGCCCGCAAGGTCCAGCACCTCGGGCGCGCTGAGTTGAAGTTTGGCGGCCAGTTCGAAGGAGGCAATCCGGGCGTCCAGGCGGGAGTCCCCGTCGCGCGTGGCCAGGTGCCGGCGGTTGAGTTTTTGCAGCAAAGCCAACCCCTCCTTCTCACTCTGGGGTGTGATGAATTTCGCCGACTCGGGCGGAAACAGATCGAAGATGGGATTGGGTTTGCCGACGCGAATCATGGTGCCCTGATGCGCGGCGGGGAGGAAACCCGAGCTCCAGTTGGCCGGTCCGTTCGGCGCGAAGCCGCGCGAGTCGGGCAACACCACGAAGGTCGGGAGGTTGTCGTTCAAGTTGCCGAGGCCGTAGGAAATCCAGGCGCCCAGGTGCGGAAAGCCGGGCAGCACGAAACCCGTGTTTTGCATAAAAGTGGCCGGGCCATGAACATTGGACTTGCTCACCATCGAGTGGACGAACGCGATGTCATCCGCGCAGGAGCCGAGATGCGGCACGAGGTCGCTCACCCACTTGCCAGACTGGGCGTATTGCTTCCAGTCCCACGGACTTTTTTTGCACGCACCCGGATCGCTCTGGAACAACTCGACCTTTTCGCCGGGGTCGAACTTCTCGCCGTGGCGCCGGATCAACTCCGGCTTGTAGTCGAACGTGTCGCATTGGCTGGCCGCGCCCGACATGAAAAGTTGCACGACGCGTCTGGCTTTTGCGGGATGGTGCAGCCCTTTGAGAACGCCGGCGGTCGGGAGGAGATTTGCCGCGGCGGCATTTTTCTCCGCGGCGAGCAATCCCTCCGCGGCGAGCAGGTGCGTCAACGCGATGCCGCCCAGGCCGCCGCCAAACCGCCAGAGGAATTCGCGGCGGTCCAGGAGGCGCGGGTCCTCCGCCCCGAGCGAGATCGCTTGCTCCCGCGAGGCGCAGCAGTGAGGACCGGCGGAGTTCATCGCGTCATCGTTTCGCATGGTGGCTCAGTCAATGAACAAGAACTCGTTGCTGTCGAGAATCACACGGCAAAGGTTTTCCAGCCCGTGCCGCTTCGCGTAGTCGGAGAGCAACCGCAACTCCTCGGCCCGGGGCGCACGGCTCAAAGCGAGTTCATACGCGGCCTTGATCTGGCTGGGCAGGGATGGGCTGCTCCGCCTCAAGCGCGCGGCGAAATGCTCCGTCTGCCGCAACACGAAGGCATCGTTGAGCAGGGCCAGCGCCTGGAGCGCGGTGATGGTGGTATTGCGCCGGGGCGTCAGCAGCGACGGGTCCGCGCCGTCCAGGCAATCCATGAACGGGTCCGGCACGCTGCGCACGATGAAACGATAAACACTGCGTCGGTGGCTGCCCGCGCTGTCCACGTCGAAGCGCGCGTAGTCGTACACCGGCGAATGATCGTCCTTGAAGTAAAACTGCTGCACGGACGGCCCGCCCATGGTGAGGTTGAGTTTGCCGGTGATGAACAGGATCGAATCGCGCACGGATTCGGCGTCGAGGCGCTGGCGGTTCATGCGCCAGAGAAGCCGGTTGTCGCCGTCAACGAGCGCCTGGCGCGGGTTGTTTTGCGAGGATTGCCGATACGTGGCGCTGGTGAGAATGAGTCGGTGCAGTTGTTTGAGGGACTCGCCGTGGTCGCGGAACCAAATGGCCAGCCAGTCGAGTAATTCCGGATGCGTCGGCAGGGATCCCATGTGGCCGAAGTCGTTGGGCGTCTCCACAAGTCCGCGGCCAAAGTGATACTGCCAGACGCGATTGACGATGGAGCGGCGCGTCAGAAGATTTCGCGGGTCGGTGAACCACTTCGCCAGCGCGGCGCGCCGATTACCCTCGTCGCCGGAGAAGGCCACTTCCAATTGCTGGCTCATGCCCGGCAGGCAACTCAATGCGGCAGGAGCCATGAGCGGGCCGGGCTGTTTGACGTCGCCGCGCGCCAGCAAGTGAACTGGGCGCGGTTTGGCGGCAGAGACAAAGCTGCCTTCGCTCGCAAACTCGGCCGCGCCGGCGTAAACAAGCTTTGCGGGCGGCAGTTTTGCCAGTGCTGACTTGATGTCCTCCAACCGTCCGTTCGATTGCTTGAGCTCATCCCGGATTGGCGACTCCACCAATGCTTCGACCAATGCTTTACGCTCGCTTTGCAAAGCCTTCACTGTCTCCTCGGCCTCTTTTCGCCGGGCCCGTTGCTCCTCCGATTCCTTGATGTCGCCGAGACGATTGTGGCTGTTGCAGTCGTCCACGAGGAAGGCCTTGGCCCAGCGGCCCGCCTCGATCGAATCGAGCGCATCCACGGTCGCAGCGAGCGCGGCGTTGGTGCCGTGGGACATTGCCTGCAACTCGCTCAGGGCAAAAACAAAATCCTTGGTCCGCTCCCAGAGCCGGGCGGCCGTAACGCGAATGAATCGTGCCGTGCGATTCCCGGCCTGAAGAATCACCGGCTTGTCCCACGGGTTCGGGAAGTCAGCGGCGGTATGGTCGGCAAGCGTTGTTCCCTTCGCGAAAGTTGCTTCCGAGGAAATCTCCACGCGAAACCGTTGCGGAAAACCGAAACCGGGCGTGTCCGGAAAATCAGTCGGGCGCGCAGGTAGCAGCCGCACCTCTTCCAGCGGCCATTCGCGGCCCAGATCCACCTGCACCCATTTGGTGACCTCGGCGGACGGTTCGATACCGCTGTGGTAGCCGTTGCTCGGACTGGTTTTGGAAGGCTTGGGCAAAGCCTTCAATCGCTCGTCCGCGTCCTTAAGCCGCGCGTCCAGGTTCGTAATCTCGGGGCTGGTGACTTTGGCGACGATCTCATTCAATTCCTTGAGCCTCGTCTCCACGGTTTTGCTTTCTCGTTCGAGCGACTTGCGGCGCGCAAAGATTTCAGCGTCGGTGTCAAAAGACCGGTTCGCGCGGTCCACACCGGCGAACACCGCTTGGAGACCGTAATAATCCGCCTGCGTGATCGGATCGAACTTGTGATCGTGGCAGCGCGCGCAATGCACCGTCAGGCTCTGGAAAGTGGACATCGTCGTCATCACCATGTCGTCCCGGTCGTTGTAGCGGGCGATCAGGCCGTCGGTCTTGCTTTCCGGCAGTTCGACGTGTCCGACGAAATCCCACGGGCCGGCGGCGATGAATCCGAGCGCGGGAATTTTCTCCGGTTCATCGGGAAACAAGATGTCGGCGGCCAGTTGCTCCTGCACGAAGCGCGAGTAGGACGTGTCGTCGTTGAAGGATTTGATGACGTAATCGCGGTAGGGCCAGGCGTTGAGTCGCGGCTTGTCCTTGTCGTAGCCGTGCGTTTCGCCGTAGTGAACGACATCGAGCCAGTGTCGTCCCCAGCGCTCGCCATAACGCGGTGACGCGAGCAGCCGGTCAACAAGCCGTTCGTAAGCGTCCGCCCGCCGGTCGGAGAGGAACGCGGCAACCTCCTCCGGCGTCGGCGGCAGTCCGATCAGATCGAAACTCAGCCTGCGGATCAAGATCCGGCGGTCGGCTTGCGGCGATGGTTTGAGTTTCTCCCGGTCCAATCGCGCGAGCACGAACTGGTCAACGGGATTGCGTGGCCACTTCTTGTTTCGCGCGTCGGGGACAGTTGGGCGAATCGCCGGCTGGAAAACCCAGTGATCGGTCTTGGGTTTGGCGGCAACGGAATCAATCCCGTCCGGCCACGACGCTCCTTGATCAATCCACGCGCGGAGCAGTCCGATCTGGGCGGCGGTCAGGCGCTCACCCTTGGCTGGCATCTGCATGTCCTCAACGAGGCCGGCGACGAAATGAATCAACGGACTGGCCGCGCTGTGGCCCGGGATGATGTCTCGTCCGTGTTCGCCGCCATCCAGCGCGGCCGCCTTGACATCCAGCCGCAAGCCGGACTTCTGCTTATCCGGGCCGTGGCACGAGTGGCAGTTGGCCCGAAAAATCGGCCGGATGTCGTTCGCGAAATCAACCGGCCGGCGTGCGGCTGGCGGCAACTTGGACGAATCCACCGACGGCGCCGCGGCGAGAGGCAGTGAGAGAACCGCGCAGAGCAGGGGAGTCAACCGGCCAGCCGCCAACGGCCAGCGGCGGCTCAGTCTATCGTCGGTCAGCCCGCCGGTTTTCATACTCGATCCGAGCCACGCTAAACGAACTTGCCCGGGTTCAAAATGGCTCGTGGATCGAGGGCCAGCTTAATGGCGCGATGGACCCGGCGCAACTGCGACGAGGTGGCCAGCGGCCACCACCGTTGCTTGGCGATGCCGATGCCGTGCTCGCCCGTGATGCTGCCGCCCCAGGCCAGAACCTGATGGAACAAATCGTCAAGCGCCCTTTCGGAGCGGGCCTCCGCGCCGGGTTGATTGAGGTCCACCATCACGTTCGTGTGGATGTTGCCGTCGCCCGCGTGACCGAAGCAGGCGATGGGAAGCCCATGCTTTCTCTGCAGGCGTCCCGCGAACGCAAAGAGGTCTTCAAGCCGGCTGCGCGGGACGACGATGTCTTGATTCAGTTTGGTCAGGCCGGTGTCACGAAGGCCGTAGGAAAACTCGCGCCGGATTTTCCAGATGTCTTCGCATTGCCGGTCGCCCAAGCCCGTTTCGACGAACAGAGGACGCTGCGCCGCCACGATCCGCCTGACGGTGCGGGCTTCGTCGCGGACCGAAGGCGGCTGTCCATCGAGTTCGACAATCAAATGCGCCGAACAGCCACGCAGCCGCCGGCTCCCGGTGCGTCGCGCGGCGGCGGCGAGGGTGAAATGGTCCGTGATCTCGAGCGCGGCGGGCAGGAATCCGGCGTGAAGAATCGCGTGCAACGCCCGCACCGCTGACCGGATCGAAGAAAAGCCGATGGCGAGGCAGGCGCGGAACGGCGGCAGGGGCAGGAGTTTCAGCGTCGCCTCCGTGACCACGCCGAGCAAGCCCTCCGAGCCAACGAACAGGCGGTGCAGATCGAACCCGGTTTTGTTCTTGTGAGTGCGGCCCCCGGCCAGGAGCACGGTGCCATCGGCAAGGACGACTTCAAGTCCGAGAACATAATCTCGGGTGACGCCGTATTTGAGACAGCGCGGGCCGCCCGCGTTGGTGGCGATATTGCCGCCGATGAAACTTTCGGCGCGGCTGGCCGGATCGGGCGGATAGAAAAGGCCGCGTGCTGCCGCCGTGTCCTGCAAGTCCGCCGTGATGACGCCCGCTTGCGCCACTGCCACGTAGTCACCGCCGTTGATCTCCCGGATGCGGTTCATCCGTTCGAGTGAGAGCACGATGCCGCCCCGAACCGGGACGCAACCGCCGACGTAACCGTGGCCTGCGCCTCGCGGTGTGACCGGGATGCGATGGCGGTTGGCGAATCGCAATATCGCGCTAACGGATTTCGTGCTGCGCGGGCGGGCCACGGCATCGGGCAAATGCGAGGCGAACCATTTGTCGCCAGCGTATCGCGCGAGGATGCCGGGTTCGAAGGAAAGCTCGCCCGCGGACAATTCCGCTCCAAGCCGCTGGAACAGCTTCCTGTTTGCGGGTTTCATTCGGCAGCCGCCGCAGGCGAGGCGAGGAATGCCTTCGCTTCTTCGGCTTCGTCCGCCGGAACTTGCACCACCAAGCCGGTCGTGGCTCCCGCCTGGCCGCCGAGCAGCACCATGGCGCTGTACTCATTCAGGATCACCGGATGAAACGCCGCCACCTCAAGTTGCCCGCGGACCAACTGCGCTTCCGGGTCGTTGAGCGCCTTGAACACGGTGACGAAGGCCGTGGGTCTTGGTGGATTCATTCGGCCTCCGTCGAAGGCGCGCGCAGGAACTCCGCCGCCTCCCCGGCCTCGCTCTCCGGCACCTGCACGAGGATGCCACCGGCGGCGATGGCGTAGCCCTCAAGGCTCAGCGCCGCGAGTTCATTCATCACCACGGCATGGAAACCGGCGGCGTCCAGCCGCGAGCGCGTGAGGTGCGCGTCGGCCGGATTGAACGCACGGGAGACGGTGACGAGGTTCATAGGCGCGACGAATGAGTCGTTGGTTTCAACCCACGGGTGGTCGCATCTCCGCGAAGACGATCACCCCCGCGCCGGTTTGCAACAGGCTTTGGACCTGGGCTTCGACCTGTTGGCCCAAGTGCGCCTGGCCGTTGGCCACCACGACCATCGTGCCGTCTGGCAGGTAGCCGACGCCCTGGCCCTTGTCCTTGCCTTCGCGCGCGATCCGGAGCGTGAGCATTTCGCCCGGCAGCAGGATGGCTTTGAGGGCCTTGGCAAGCTCGTGCAGGTTGAGGTAAGCGACGGATTGCAACTCCGCCAGCTTGCCCAGGTTGTAATCGTTGGTGAAAAGTTTCGCGTTGAGGTTGCGCGCCAGCCGGATCAACTTCGCGTCCACTTCCTTCTCTTCGGGGAAATCGCCGTCGTGGATTTTGACCTCGTTCTTGGCATTGCGCTGGAGGCGGTTGAGCATTTCCAGCCCGCGCCGCCCGCGGGCGCGTTTGATCGCGTCGGCGGAATCGGCGATTTGCTGAAGTTCCTTGAGCACGAAGCGCGGCACGACCAAGGTGCCTTCGATGAAATTAGCCTCGATGAGATCCGCGACGCGGCCATCAATGATGACGCTCGTGTCGAGCACCAGCAGATTGTCCGGCTTGTTGCGTGGCGCGAAGCGCACATACGGGATGATGAGCGAAAAATCCTCCTTGTTGCTCCTCATGGCGAGGACGATGCCGATGTAACCGAAGCTCAGGAACAGGCTGATGCGAACCAGCAGCCGGGTGTCCATATCCACCTTCTCGAACAGCCCGGAGCGGTCAATCAACTGCGCCACAACGATGCCGAGCAGCAAGCCAAAGGTGGTCGCCGAGAACGCGCGCAGCGAGAAGCCCTTGAGCATTTCGTCCAGGGCAATCATCAGCCACCCGAAGCCGAAGCCGATGACCATGCCGAGCACGCCGGAAATGGGATTGGCGACCAGGCCGGGATACACCTGGCTCACGGCGTAGCCGCCGCTCGTGCAGAGGCACAGGAACAAGATTCGGATGACCCACAATGGCATCATGAATGTTTCGGTACGGTGGGTTTGCGTAGTCCTTCATGTCCTCAATCTTGGCCACGCCGACTGCCCGTCCGCCCGGAGTCTGGAGGCCGGATGGGAGGTTCGTCAACAAAGACCATAAGGCCGGCCATGCCGCATCGCCGCGCGTGTGGAAAACCGGCTACGTTCCAGAAACCGCCCTTACGAGTGCCGTGGGCTCCACCGCAACGAGAGCGAGTGGGTAAGGGATACTCGACCGCCCTGGTCAGGCGCTGCGATAGAGTTTGGTCAGCACGAATTCGTCGTGCCGCAACGCTTCGGCGGCGGTAAGACGTCCGTTGATCGTGCTCTGCAAAACCTCCAGCGCGCGGTCCGCGGCCTGGTCCAGATTCATGGTCATGCGCAGGATGCCGGTCACGTCCACGTCAATGTGTTCGGACATCGTTTCGACCGTGAGTGGGTTGCCGGAAAGTTTGATGACCGGGCAGATCGGGTTGCCGATGACGTTGCCCTGGCCGGTTGGAAAATAATGCACCACCGAACCGGCGGCGGCGCAGAGCGTGACCATCTCGGCGGCGGCGCTCGACGAATCCATGAAATGCAGGCCCGGCCCTTCGGGTTCGACGGCGGGTTCGAGCGCCGACTGGATTTTGCAACGGCCAATCTTCTGGATGTTGCCCATGGCCTTTTCCTCGATGGTCGTGAGGCCGCCGCGGATGTTGCCTTCCGTGGGTTGCGAACCCAGCAGGTCCACGCCCTGGCTCGTGATGAGGTTCGTGTAGTCGTCGAACATCCGGTTGAATCCGGCGAGTACCTTGTCGTTGATGCAGCGCGACTGGATGATGTCCTCGCCGCCGGTCAACTCACTGGTTTCGCCGAAGATCAGCGTGGCGCCGGCCTTGGTGAGGCGTTCAAAAACCCGCCCGACCGTCGGGCAGGAAGCCAGACCGGTGGTTGTATCCGACTCGCCGCACTTGGTGCTCATCACGAGCCGCTTCACTGGAAACGGCTCGCGGGGCAACTCGGTGGCGTATTGGACAAATTCCTTCGCCTTCCGCGCCGCCATCTCGACCGTTCGCAAATCCCCGTGACGTTCGATGCTGAAGCCGGCCACCGGCTTGCCGGTTCGGGCGATTTCCTTGACGATGCGCTCGGTCCATTTCGGTTCGATGCCGATCACCACGGCGGCGGCGACGTTGGGGTTGCGGCCTGTGCCGGCGAGCGTGCGGAACGTCAGTTCGAGGTCCTCGCCGAATTGGAGCCGGCCATAGGCGTGCGGCAGCGCCATCGTTCCGCGAATCAAAGCGGCAACGCCCTCGGCCGCCGAGTTGGAGATGTCATCCACGGGCAGCACGATGACGTGATTGCGGATGCCGAACCGTCCGTCGGGCCGCTTGAAACCGGTGAGCTTGAGCTGTTCGGGCTTGATCATACGGACCACCTCAACGTTTTCACGTTGTGAACGTGGACGTGCGCGCCGCGGGAGATGAGCGCGACGACCTTGCCGACGGGCCGGCCATACTTGATCACGGGCTTGTCCTTCGGCAGGTCACGCATGGCGACCTTGTGACCCAGCGGGACGTCGTCGAGCAATTTTACGCGCCCAGCGGCCTGGCCTTCGAGCGTGAGCGCGCCGACCGTCGCGCCCTTCTTCAAATCGAACACCGCCACCCCCACGTCGTCCCCGGGTTCATGCAGCAAAATGCCGTGCTTCATAAAAATTCTGAGTTGCGCGTCCTGTCGTGTTTGTTTGTCGCGGGTTGACTTATAGGTCGTCGCTGAATATCCGCAATAGATTTTTTCCGCCTGCTGTTGCACTGAAACATCGCGACAACCGACGCTGGAAAATCGGCAGTCTCAGGCGTGAAATCCGAACCCCGTGCCATTGTGCTTCCAAGCCCGATCACGCGGCCTTCGGGCCTCGGAGTGTTTTCGGATCTCGGACTTCGGAATTCGGAGTAGGCCAGACCCGCCACGTTCCTCCGGCCCTGGAACTGTCAGGACTGAGTGGTTGTGGCTCGCGCCGAGGTTGCCGCGGGCGGCCAGTTCCACTAACTTCGGCGTGCTTGAACAAATTCGATCCGCAATTTCCGTCCGGGCCGCGCTGAATGCGCCATGAAAACGTATCCCCTCTATTTGAACGGCAACTGGGTTGTCACGGAGGACACGATCCCGGTCATCAACCCCGCCAAGGCCGAGGTATTCGCGCGGATGTCCACGGTGGACCGCGCGCGCGTGGCCCAGGCGATCAAGGACGCGCACAAGGCGTTCGGCCCGTGGCGGCAGATGACCGGAAAGGGCAGGGGAGACCTGCTCCACCAGGTCGCCGGCGAACTCGAACGCCGTCGGGACGAGATCGCCCGCATCATCACCATCGAAAATGGCAAGCCGCTCTCTCAAAGCCTCGCCGAAGTGAATATGGCGGTGGATCATTTCCGGTGGTTCGCCGAGGAGGCGCGGCGCGTCAACGGGCAGCTCGTGGCGCAACAGGTCGAAGGCAAGCGGCATCTCATCATCAAGTCGCCGATGGGCGTGGTGGGCGCGATCAGTCCGTGGAATTTTCCGCTGGCCCTGGCGGCGCGCAAAGTGGCGCCCGCGCTGGCCGCCGGTTGCACCGTGTTGCTCAAGTCCGCCAGCCGCACCCCGCTCACCGCCGTGGCGCTCGCCGAATGTGTGGACGCCGCCAAGCCGGCCAAGGGCATTTTTCAACTCGTCGCCGGCTCGGCTTCCGAAATCGCCGACGAATTCCTCGTCAATCCACTCTGCCGCAAAATCACGTTCACCGGCTCGACTGAAGTCGGCAAACGGCTCATCGCGGGGGCGGCAGCGCAGGTCAAACCTCTTTCGCTGGAACTCGGCGGCCACGCTCCGGTGCTGGTGTTCGATGATTGCCAGTTGGACGACGCCGTGAAAGGGACGGTGCTGGCGAAATTCCGCAATGCCGGCCAGTCGTGCATCGCCGCCAACCGGATTTACGTCCAGCGCACGTTGTATCCCGGCTTCCTCAGATCGTTCGTCGAGCAGACGCGCGCCATGCGGACAGGCGACGGTTTGGATCCGCAGACGCAAATCGGTCCGTTGCTCGACGAAGACGCGGTAGCCAAAGCGCGGGAGCACGTTCAAGACGCCGTCCAGGGCGGAGCGATGCTCCAATGCGGCGGGCATCGCGTGGACGGGCCGGGTTTCTTTTTCGAGCCGACGGTATTGTCCGAGGTCGGGCGCACAAGTCTCTGCATGTTCGAGGAAACCTTTGCGCCCATCGCGCCGATCACCCCGTTTGACACCGAGCGCGAGGCGATCGAACTGGCCAACAATTCCACTTACGGCCTGAGCGCCTACGTGTTCACGCAGGACCTCCAGCGCATGTTCCGGCTCGCCGAGGCGCTCGATGCCGGCACGATTGGGGTCAACGATGGCCTGCCCACCACTTCGCAATGTCCGTTCGGCGGCTTGAAACAAAGCGGCTGGGGCCGCGAATTGGGGCACGAGGGAATCGAGGCGTTCCTGGATACGAAGCATGTCTCCATCGCGATGGCGTGAACGTGATTCGAATGGCAGGCGACGCGTGCTGGGTGACGCGACAACCTGAACAACGGCCCACGGCAACCGAAGCCGGACGTCACTCGCGTTGTTTGGAATCAATGAGGATCGTCACCGGCCCGTCGTTGACCAGACTTACGTCCATGTGCGCGCCAAACTCGCCTGTCACGACGGGTTTGCCGAGGTCTTGCGTGAGCCTGGCGACGAAGCGCTCGTAGAGCGGGATAGCGATTTCCGGTTTCGCCGCGCGGATGTAGGAGGGACGATTGCCCTTCCTGGTGCTGGCGAACAACGTGAACTGGCTGATCAATAAAACGTCGCCTCCGGTGTCTTGCACGGAGCGGTTCATCACCTTTTGGTCGTCGTTGAAAACGCGGAGCCGCACGATCTTCCCACTCAGCCACTCGATGTCCGCGGTTGTGTCCGCTTCCTCGGTGCCCAGCAAAACCACCAAGCCATGACCGATAGCGCGCCGTGTCTGGCCGTTGATCGTCACGCTGGCTTCCGTGACTCGCTGAATGACAGCGCGCATGGATTCCCTCTGGTGGACTCAGGATTCAGGACCGACTACTGCGGCGGCGGCGGTGGAAGCGGGAGCAGGTGCAGCGGAATGTTCACCGAGTCGCCGGCCTTGAGGCGGTCGAAATTCAAGTCCGGATTGGCGGCGCGCAAGGCATCGGGGTTGATGCCGTATAGCCGGGTCAGCACGTTGACGCTCTCGCCAGGGGCGAGGACATGTTGTTTGCGAACCGAAAGCGTCGGCAGTGTCTTGGGCGTCTCGGTGGGGATTTCGTGGCCGAGGGCCTGCGCGGTCGCCTTGAGTTGCTCCAGTTCGGCCTTCTTGAGTTCCACCGAGCGCTGTTGTGCGGTGAGATTGGTCAGGGCGCGGATGCGTTCCAGTTCCTCGGCGGCGGCCCGGTTGATTTCGAGAATCGCGTCCGCACGATCGGGTGAACCAGCCCCGACTGCGGCGGCGTAGGCGTCGCGATAATCCGCCTCGTGGAGACGGCGGAACAACTCGTAGCGCTCCGCGCCGAGCGCCAGGCGGAGGGCGTTGTCGCGCTGCTGTTCGAGCGCGCGACGGTGGTTCAATTCCGTGGGGTCGCTCGCGTTGGCGAGCATCTGCAACTGTTGCTCGAAGGAATCGGTGGCGCGGAAGATGGCGCGGAATTCATCCGGTGAGGCGGCGAAATGTTGGAGTTGGCCCAATTCTGACCGTAACGCGCTGGCGTTTTGGGAATAGCGGAGCAGGAATTCTTCGAGTTGCTGGGGCGAGAGAACCTTGGCCAATTCGTTGCGGATCTGGCGGCGCATCCGCTCCAGCTCGGCGGCATCAGGCGTTTTGCCGGCGGCGCGTTGGGCTTCGGTGTAGGCCTGAAGTTGATCCTGCGAGCGCAGGCTGATCTCTTGGACCGCCTGCTTGATGTCGTTCGGCAACACACCGAGCACGGGTCCGTCAAGGGTGACACCGGTGCGTGTTGGGCGCGGCAGGTTGACGAGGTCGCCGGACTCCCAATCCGCGCCGAGCAGCTTGGCCAGCAGGTCGCGCCGCTCGGAATTCAATTCCCGCAGACGCTGCACGGCTGCCTGCTGCACACTGGCATCGGCGTCGGGCAGCCACCATTGCTGTTCCGGCGTGACGATCTCGGTCGCCGCGCGCCGCGCGTAGAGTGAGTTGATGTCCGCGATGATGATGTCGCGAATGGTTTGGCTGGGGCAGCCGATGTCGCGCAGGTTGGCGATGTATTTCGCATAGTCATCGGATTCGACCTCCTCCCAGGAGAAGAACTGCTTTCGAACGAGGATGTTGGTGCGGGCCGGCGCGGCGGCCAGATTGGCGGCGGCGAGCGTGGCGCGGTCCACGATGCGCCGGTGTTGGCGGGCGGAAAGCATCCAGCCCACGGCCAGGACCAGATTGGCGGCCAGCGAAACCAGCAAGAATGCACGCCAACGCATAGCTGAATTTAACGGCGATTGACTGCCACAACAAATTGAAAAATGCAACGCGGGAAAAGTTCCGCGCTCCCCGTCGGGCGCATCTTGGCGTTGCCACCCAATACACGCCTCGCGCCGACCAACCGGAGCGCGAACGGTCCCCGTTCGCAGCGCCTCAGAGCATGAGAGTGGGCGAAAATTTGACAAGCTCATCCATGTTCGGGACCGCTGCGACCGGGGACCGGTCGCGCTCCGGGATTCGGAGACGCACGCCGGCGACCCCCTGCCCAGAATTGCATTGACCGCCCGGGCGCGAAACCAGTTCTCTGGTTCATCCATGCGCGAGTCCGCCGCCGAAACGCACCCCAACCCGGTCACCGGCACGGGCCCTAATTCGCACGCTCAATGGCTGGTGCTGGCTGCCGCGTTCCTCGGTTGGATGTTCGACGGTTTGGAGATGGGCATTTTCCCGGTGGTTGCCCGGCCAGCGTTGCAGGAATTGCTCGGCACTCAGGCGGATCAACAAGTGGGCCGATGGATGGGCTACATCACTGCGCTCTTTTTGCTGGGCGCGGCCGGAGGCGGATTGGTGTTCGGCTGGCTCGGGGACAAGGTGGGCCGGGTCCGCGCAATGGTGGCGAGCATCGTGACCTATTCGTTGTTCACCGGCGCCTGCTACTTCGCGGCGGCGGCGTGGCAGCTTGGAATGTTTCGATTTCTCGCCGCGCTGGGCATGGGCGGTGAATGGTCTCTCGGCGTGGCGCTGGTCATGGAATGCTGGCCGGAGAACAAGCGTCCGCTCCTGGCCGGGGTCATTGGCGCGGCGGCGAACGTCGGCTACTCGTTGATTGGGTTGATCACCTGGGTCATTCCGGTCAGACCGGACTCGTGGCGTTGGGTGATGCTGGCGGGCGCGGTGCCGGCGGTGCTCGCGCTGTGGATCAGTTTCCAGGTGCCGGAGTCGCGTCGCTGGAAAGAATCCGTGAAAACGAGAACCACCCATCCGCTGGCCGAAGTGTTTGGTCCCGGCTTGCGGCGCGTCACGCTGCTGGCCATAGCGTTCGCGTCGGTGGCGCTCATCGGCACGTGGGGATCGGTGCAATGGCTGCCGCTTTGGGCCGACAAGATGGCGGGCAAGACCCTGCCCTCGGTCAAGGGCATGACGATGTTCGTCATGTCCATCGGCGCAATCGTGGGATGCTTCCTCGGGCCGGCCATTGGCGCGCGGATGGGGCGTCGCCCGGCCTACTTTGCCCTGTGCGCGGCGTCGTTGCTCATCTGCGGCGTGTTGTTTCGAACAGTTGGTGAGTTTGGTGCGGCATTTCTCATCGGCGCCTTTCTGGCGGGCGCGTTCACGGCGGCGTTTTACGGCTGGCTGCCGTTGTATCTGCCGGAGTTGTTTCCGACGCGCGCCCGGGCCACCGGCCAGGGACTGTGCTTCAACACCGGGCGCATCCTCGCCGCAGTGGGCGCCGTCACACAAGGCGAGTTGGTCGCGCATTACGGAGGCAGCTACGCCCGGGCTGGCGCGGTGGTGACGCTGATTTATCTCGCGGGCATGGTGTTGATCTGGTTGGGGCCGGAGACGAAGGGGAGGGCGTTGCCTGATTGAAGAAGACGTAAATGGTGAATCGTGAGTGGTGAATGGACAGCCGCAATCGGAGCGTGCACCCATTCCAAGCACCATTCACCCTCCACCATTCAAGGTTCACGACTTTCCACTTGGCTTCACCGCTCCCTCCCCGCTTAACTCCCGCGCGATGAAACAAAAAGCCTACGCCGCCGCCGGCGTTGACATTGATCTCGGCAACAAAGTCAAAGCCACACTCCCGCAACTCCTGGCCACCACGCATCGTCGCGAAGTCCTCGGCAAGGTCGGCGGCTTCGGCGGACTCTTCCAGCTCGACCTCAAGAAATATCGCGAGCCGATCCTCGTCAGCAGCGTGGACGGCGTGGGCACGAAGCTCAAGATCGCCTTCGCGATGGACAAACACGACACCATCGGCGCGGACCTCGTGAATCATTGCGTCAACGACATCGCCGTGCTCGGCGCGGAACCGCTCTTCTTCCTCGATTACCTCGGCACGGGCAAACTCGAGCCGCACGTCTTCACCGACATCATCAAAGGCTTCGCCCGCGCCTGCGCGGAGAACAAGTGCGCCCTCATCGGCGGCGAAACCGCGCAAATGCCCGGCTTCTACCAGAAGGGCGAATACGACGTTAGCGGCACGATTGTCGGCGTCGTGGAAAAATCCCGGATGCTCAACGGCCAGAAAACCGTGAAGCGCGGCGACGTGGTCATCGGCATCGAATCCAGCGGCCTGCACACGAACGGCTATTCGCTCGGACGCAAAATTTTCTTCGAGCAACTCGGCTACAAACCATCGAGCCGCGTGCCCGGACTCAAGGGCACGGTCGGTCAGGAATTGTTGAAAGAACACATCAGCTACGGCCCGCTCGTGCAGAAGCTGTTGAAACGTTTTAACTCTCAACCATCAACTCTCAACTCTCAACTGCCCGTCAGGGCATTTGCCCATATCACCGGCGGCGGTTTCGTGGACAACATCCCGCGCGTGCTGCCGAAAGATTGTGATGTGGCTATCCGCAAAGGCTCATGGGATATGTTGCCCATCTTCAAAATTATTGCGGAGAAGAGCGGCGTGCCGGACGAGGAATTGTATCAAGTCTTCAACATGGGCATCGGCATGGTGGCCATCGTGTCGGCGGACAAGGCGGACGCCGTGCTGAAATTCATCCGCGCGCAAAAGCACAAAGCCTGGCTCATCGGTGAAGTGGTGAAGGGCAAGGGCGAGGCGCGGGTGGAGTAAAAGTGTAGGCGACGAGGTAACGAGTCGTCGCCTACAGACATGGGTTGTAGGGCACGACGTGAGGAGTGCTCCCCCCGTGTTCCGAAAATCCCCGACGACTCGTTACGTCGTCGCCTACAAACTTGGCTTGACCGGACCCGCCTGCTGTGAGTTAATCGCCCTAACCAGCACTCTAAACCCCGGTCGGTCATTGCCACGCGTACGCGTAACTCATCCCACCGCCGCCATGAAACCAATCCAACCTCTCCCGTTCCCGCTCACCCTCGCTCTACTCCTGGCCTTGCCCTCACTATCTTTTGCCAGCGTCCTGATCACGAATGCTCCCGGCTATCTCATCACCTGGGATGGCAACGATGGTGTTTACTTCGATGCCGCGCCGCCGCCGTCCGGATCCAAGGTGCCCGCCAATGCCGCCCGCGCGGCTGACGGTGGGGTGGCCTTTGCGAGTTCCACCCTTGGTGGAGTACATGCCATCGCAAAACTCAACGACGGTTTTTACGGAAACACCAACAGCCAGATCAACGCCGCCAGCCCCACGCCGTGGGTCATGGGCGTCCAGTTTGCCATTTCCAATTCGGCCGCGATCACGCACATCGCCTTCGGTCGCGACAATGGCAATAACACCGAATCCGCCTGCGGCGGGCAATGCACCGATCGTTCTCTCGGCACCTATACCCTGCAATTCACCGCCAACGATGGCGCCACCTGGACCAATATCGGCGCGCTTACCTACACGGGCACCGGCAATGACTCGGTCCCCGGCGGGCTGTTCACGCCTTGGTTCCGCCACGAATACGGCGTCTCCACCACCGATGGCAGCCCGATTGTCGGCAACGGCATCCGACTGCTCCTTTCCGCTTCCGACATTGCGATTGATGAGATCGAGGTTTACGAGTCGGTTCCGATGGTCATCACCAACGCCGACTCCGGCATTGGCTCGTTGCGTTATGCCATCGCCTACTCACCCGCCGGTTCGACCATCACCTTTGCTACGAATCTTTCCGGCGCGACCATCACGCTCACCAACGGCCAGATCACCGTTTCACAGAGCCTCACCATTGACGCCTCGACGCTGACGAACGGCATTACGATTTCCGGCAACAACACCTCGCGCGTCTTCGACCTTGCCTCCAGCGGTTATACAGTCGTGATGAACTCCCTCACCATCACGGGCGGCAATGCCGCCGATCCGTCACCCAACGATGATGGCGGCGCCATTCGCAACCTGTTTGGCAACACCCTCGTCCTCGCCAATTGCACGCTCCACGGCAACACCGCAGCCGATGGCGGCGGTGCCATCTCCACCACCGGCGGAACGATTCGGCTTCGCAACAGCACTATCGCCAGCAATTCCGCACCCTTCGGCGGGGCCATTTTCATCAATGGCGCTTCCACCATCGCCAACCTCACCAACGCCACCCTCGCCGGCAATTCCGCCAGTTCGCTGGCGGGTGGCGTGTTGTGTCAGGGCAACGCCACGGTCAATCTGGCAAACACCATCGTCGCGGCCAACACCGCCCCCACCGGGACCAACGTTCACACCAGTAGCGGCGGTGTGATCAACACCAGCGCCAACAGCCTCACCAACGGCAATCCCATGCTCGCTCCGCTGGCCAACTACGGCGGCCCCACCCAGACCATGCCGCCGCTGCCCGGCTCCCCGGCCCTTGATGCTGGCAGCGATTCCGTCACCAACTTCCTCGCCACCGACCAGCGCGGGTTCGCGCGGTTGCTCGGGGCGCACGTGGACATCGGCGCGGTGGAAGGGCCGACCGCCCCCACCGTCGCCACCCAGCCGGCCACGGACGCGAACACCAACACAGCCACACTCAATGCCATCGTCAATCCCAACGACGACGCCACGTCCTGGTATTTCCAATACGGCACCACCACCAACTACGGCAGCGTCACCGCCACCAACTCTCTGGCCGCAACCAACTTCATCTTCGCCGTGGCCGGCAGCCTCTCCAATCTGACCCCCGCCACCACCTATCATTTCCGCGCCGTGGCCTACAACAGCTATGGCGTGACCACCAACGGCGGCAACGCCACCTTTACGACGCCGGGCGCCCCCACCGTCACCACCCAGCCCGCCACCGGCGCGACCCTGACCACGGCCACGCTCAATGCCACCGTCAATCCCAGCGGCCTGGCCACCGACTGGTATTTCGAATACGGCCCCGACACCAATTACGGCAGCTTCACCGCCACCAACACCTTCGGGGCATCCAACCTCAACTACGCCGTGAGCCGCAGCCTCACCGGCCTGACGCCCGCCACCGTCTATCATTACCGCGCCGTGGCCGCCAACAGCGCCGGCCTCACGCTGGGCGGCAACCTGACCTTCCGCACCGGCGGCCTGACCAATGTGGTGCTCAACACTCTGAACAGCGGGGCCGGCTCCCTGCGCGACGTGTTGGCAGGTGCCGTCTCCGGCGACGTCATCACCTTCACCAACACGCTCTCCGGCTCGAACATCGTGCTCACCAGCGGCCAGATCACCGTCGCCAAGAACCTCACCATTGACGCCTCGGCGCTGCCGAACGGCATTCAAATCAACGGTAACGACAACGGGCGCATCTTTGAATTCACCTCCGGCACCACCAACGTGTTGACCGGGCTGACCCTCACCAACGGCTTGGTTTCAGGCGCAATCCCAGCCGGTGCGGGCGGGGCCATCTACATCAACAGCGGAGCCAACCTCACGCTCAACAGTTCCACCCTCTCCGGCAATTCCGCCACCTTCGGTGGCGGCATCTACAATAGCGACGGCACGGTGACGCTCAACAACTCCACCTTCTCCGACAATTCCGCCGCCAATGGCGGCGGAATCAACAGCAGCGCCAACCTCACACTCAACGTCTCCAGCCTCTCCGGCAATTCCGCCACCTTCGGTGGCGGCATCTTCATCCGCGCCTCCGGCACGGCGACGCTCAACAGATCCACCCTCTCCGGCAATTCCGCCTCCGTTAACGGTGGCGGTATCTACACTGTCGGCGGCATGATCACGCTCAACAACTCGACCCTCTCCGGGAATTCCGCCTCCGGTAACGGTGGCGGCATCTTCAGCCACGTTTCCGGCACGGCGACGCTCAACAACTCGACCCTCTCCGGCAATTCCGCCGTCGCCGGCGGCGGCATTTACAGAAACGCGGGCACCCTGCTCCTGACCAATGCGATCGTGGCGGGGAACTCGGGTGGTTCCAGCAGCAACATTTTTGGAACCTTTTCTGGTGTCAACAACCTGACCAACGGAACTCCGCTTCTTGCCTCTCTGGGTAACTACGGCGGCCCCACGCAGACCATGCCGCCGCTGCCCGGTTCCCCGGCCATTGATGCGGGCAGCGATTCCGTCACCAACCTGTTCGCCACCGACCAGCGCGGCTTCGCCCGTCTGGCCGGGGCGCACGTGGACATCGGCGCGGTGGAATTGGAAACGGTGCAGGCCTATGCCGGCAACGGCGACACCGGTTTTGGCGGCGCCATCGGGCAGGGCTCCCTCACACTGACCGACGACGGCACCAACATTTTTGGTCTGCTCATTCGCGGGCCGGGCAATTTCAACGACAACCTCGTGATTTACCTTGATGCCGGGCCGGGCGGCTTCGCCGACACCTCCGGCTTTGCCGATGATGCCGACGGGCTGCGCCGGGCCATTTCGGGCATCGAGTTTGGCACCGCCAACCGCAGCATAATGACCAATCTCCCCGGCTTCCTGGCGGACTATGCGATTGCCCTGGGCCCGCAGAGCGAGAGTTTTGGCGGCTTGTGGGGGCTGGCCAGCGGTGGGGCCAACAGCCTGAATTACGTCACGAGTGTGAATCTCGCGCCGCTCACCAACACTGCGTCCTCCTACACGTTCTCCTTCCCGGTCAGCGCCATTGGCCTCACGCCCGGGAGCGGGGCGACCTTCCAGTTGTTCGGCACCTACATCAGCAGCACGGGCTATCGCTCTGACGAAGCGTTGCCGGGCAACGTCAGCGGCATTCAGGGATGGAGTCCGTTCAACAATACCGCCGTCACCAATTACACGATCAGCGGAATGACGCTGATGCCCACCCCGCCGCAATTGACCAGCGTGACGGTGAGCAACGGGACATTGTCATTCAGCTTCACCAACGTGACCGGCGCGAGCTTCACCGTCTTCGCCAGCACGAACGTGGCGTTGCCATTCAACGCGTGGTCCAACCTCGGCCCCGCCGTGGAAACATCGCCCGGCTCCGGCCAGTTCCAATTCACCGACCCGCAGTCCACGAACTACACCGAGCGCTACTACCGCGTCAAATCGCCGTAACCTTGTAGGCGACGAGGTGACGAGGCGTGGTCTTTGTAGGCGACGACGTAAGGAGTCGTGGTCTTTGTAGGCGACGAGGTCACGAGTCGGTCTTTGGGTAAGAACTGGGAACGCAGGGAAGCACTCCTCACGTCGTGCGCTACAAGTGGAACTCGCTCCTTGACGACTCCTCACGTCGTCGCCTACAAGATTTCGCATGTCCCTTCCCGCCGTAAAGAAGAAGCTCCCCGGCCGCTTACCACGTCTCCCGCGCGAGTATTATCAGGGAGACGCTTTTGTTCACTGGACACTCTCCACGCACGACCGCGCCACCGGCTGGCTCACGGAGAGATTCCATGCGCGTTTCCGGGAGTTGATGCTCCACGCCGCCGCGCGCGAAGGTTTGTTTTGTCCCGCGTATTGTCTGATGCCGGATCATTTGCATCTGGTCTGGATGGGCCTGCGGTTGGACAGCGACCAGTTGAACGCCATGTCCTTCCTGCGAACGTATCTCGAACCCGCCCTTGTAGGCGACGAGGTGACGAGTCGTCGTAAAACCAAACCTGTAGGCGACGACGTAAGGAGTCGTCCCGTAGCTGGCGAGGTAACGAGTCGTCAGCCAGCAACGAGTGGCCCCGACGAGCACTCCTTACGTCGTGCCCTACAGATCAAATTCCAGCCGCAGGCGCACGAAAGCGTAATGCGCGAGGCGGAACGCGAGCACGGCGCGTTTGCCAAGGTGTGCTTTTACATCCTCGACAATCCGGTGAAGGCAGAATTGGTGTCCAAGCCGGAGGACTGGAAGTTCAACGGAGCAATTGTGCCGGGCTATCCGACGTTGCATCCGCTGAATGAAGGTTTTTGGGAGAAGTTCTGGAAGCTGTATGCGACGGCGCGCCAGCCGGACGCCGGGAATATCAACCGGCCAACGTTTTGATATTTTACCGAAGCACTCCTGACGTCGTGCCCTACAAAACTTGTAGGCGACGACGTAAGGAGTCGAACTAGTAAGAAGGAATGGGAGTCGTGGAACGCGCCGTTCCAGCCGTTTCGCCTCATCGGTAACATCCATTACGTCGGTGCGTCCGGCATCAGTTCGTTTCTCATCACCACGCCGGAGGGGCACATCCTCATGGATACCGGGCTTGAAACGACCGTGCCGCGCATTTGCGAGAGTGTGACGCAGATGTGGTGCGCGCCGGGCAATGCGGGAATTTATTTCTCGTCGCCCGCGAGCGGCGGTTTGGCGGGAACACGGGACAGGATTTCATCCACGCGCTGCCAGTTCACGCGGCCCGCCCGTTCCGCGACGCTGGGGTGCGCGGGTGCGGCGGCGATTTGCGCGGAGAGCGCGGCGGCGACGACCTGATCCACGCTGACCTTTTGTTGATCAGCGAGTTCGTTGGCCTGTCGCACGAGCGAATCCGGTATGTCCACTTGCAGAGTCATCTTACGCTGCCGTGAGTATCGCCAGAAACTCACCGGGTTTCAAGACCTCAATCCCGATTTTGGTCGCAGGCGACAAATGTCGCCAATTATGGGTTACAACACGATTGGCTCCCGATTCGGAGGCGAGTTGCACCAAAGGCTCGTCGTCGGGGTCTGACAAAACCGGCCACCAACCAGGCCGCAGCCGACATTCCTCGGCGCGGGCACAAATGGCGTTCAACAGTTCGTCCATGTCTTCCAAGCTTAGTCCAAGTTCGCCAGCCTTTCACTTTAGGATTTCCTCGTATTCGTGGACCAGATGATTACTGACGACCGCCGTCCATTCTCCCTCGCGCAACCGGCGGAAGATTTCAAACGAAGCGCCCAGACGCGAGTGCAAGGCGGCGTAAAGCACGTTGGTATCCATCACGGCGCGCAGAGGCATGGGCGGAGGATTTCTCAAACTTTGTAGCCGGTCAATCGCGGTGTTTCGGGATGGGAACGATTTTCAGTATTTCCGTCGCAAAGGTTTCTGCTTGATTCTGTGGGCCAATGAAACTTTTCGTCATCGGTTCCGGCGGACGCGAGCACGCGCTGGGCTGGAATTTGGAACAGCGAATCAGTAGCGCGCTCACCCGGTGTGAGGCCGGCAGCCGGGAGAATTCGCCCATGCCCGCCACACCGCGTCTTTTCAAGCCGCCTCCGTGTTGCTAGATTGCCGCCCTGTGATTGATACCGACGAAAGGCTGGCGGAATTCCTGCCGCCGCTCCGCGCCGCGGAATGGATCGCCCTGGATACCGAGGCCGACAGTCTGCACGCCTATCCGGAAAAGGTGTGCCTCATTCAGGTCAGCACAGTGGACGGTGACCGTCTGATTGATCCGCTCGCGAAACTGGACCTCGACCCATTGCTCGACGCGCTCAACGCACACCGCCTGATCATGCACGGGGCCGATTACGATTTGCGCCTGCTCCGCAAGCATCACGAATTCGTGCCCAGAGCGATCTTCGACACCATGCTTGCGGCGCGGTTGCTGGGTCAACGGCAGTTCGGGCTGGCCAGTTTGGTCGAGCAGTTTCTCGGCGTGAAGCTGGAAAAGGGGGCGCAGAAAGCGAACTGGGCGCGCCGGCCCCTGACCGAGCGCATGGAGCTCTACGCCCGCAACGACACGCATTACCTGAAGCCGCTCGCTGACCGGTTGAAGCTCGAACTCCAGCAGCGGGGCCGGCTCGCCTGGCACGAGGAGTCCTGCGCGCGGCTCATCGAGGAATGCACGCGGCTCCAACCTACCGACCCGGACCATGTCTGGCGGGTCAAAGGCAGTTTTGCGCTGAGCCGTGGGGCGCTGGCAGTCTTGCGTGCGCTCTGGCATTGGCGGGAACGCGAGGCTGTCGCCAACAACCGTCCGCCGTTTTTCATTCTGCCTCACGACGCTCTCGTTGAACTTGCCGCCGCAGCCGAGGCGCGCCGGCCCATCGAACCGATTCTGCCGCGGCATCTTTCCCAGCGCCGCCGCGATGGGCTTGCCAGGGCCGTCAAAGCGGGTCTCGAAGTGCCCCCTGCCCAGTATCCATCGGTGTTGCGCCACAACCACCGCCGGCCCACCGAAAGCGAACGGCGGCGCTACCACGAATTGGAGAAGCGCCGCAACGTCCAGGCGCACAAACTGGAAATGGATCCCACCTTGATCGCCAGCCGCTCGACGCTCAACGACCTGTCGCGCGATTGGGTCAGGCATGCTCCGTCCTTGATGAACTGGCAGCGCGAGTTGTTGAAGGCTTGATCCTCGGCGGTCGCACGCGACTTCGGATCACGCAGCGCGCCAAGGACCGGCAACTCCAGCCGATCCCCGAAGTTCTGCAACGGCCAACCGTGTTCCTGAGCGATGGTGCGTTCCGACTGCCGGCTTTTTGCATTCGTCAGACACGGATTTGTCCGGTAGCTTCATCGCCGCGTGAGCGTTTCTCCGCGGCGGATGCGTTCCGCCCGAACTATGAGGATCGCGTTCACGCCAGCGAAGCCATTGCAAATGGCCGACCACACGATACCAGGATTTCGGAGCGTGCCGCGCACGGGCGTGATTTACGTCATGCACGAAGCCGCGGCCCACGGCTTTTCGTACGACGACGCACAGTGGGCCAATTTGGGCCAAGGATCTCCCGAAACCGGAGAATTGCCGGATGCTCCGCCCCGCGTCACCACGCTCACTATCACGTCGCCGAGCCAGCAGTACGCGCCGGTCGCGGGCAATCGGGCGTTGTGCCAGGCGGTCGCGGATTTTTACAACGAAACCTACCGGCGCGACCGGAAGTCCAAGTACACCGCCGACAACGTGAGCATTGCCAGCGGCGGACGACTCGCGCTCACGCGCATCGCCAGCGCGCTGGGCAACGTCAACCTGGGCCACTTCATTCCGGATTACACCGCTTACGAGGAATTGTTGGGCGTGTTCAAGGCGTTCACGCCGATCCCGATCCTGCTCGACGCCGCCGGCCGCTACAAGATCACCGCCGCGGAGTTGCAGAAGGAAATCCTGGGGCGCGGTCTGAGCGCCGTCCTCGCCAGCAATCCGTGCAACCCGACCGGGCAACTGGTCGAAGGCGGGGAACTGGCCGCGTGGTGCGAGTTGGCGCGCGAGTGTCAGTGCTCGCTCATCCTGGACGAATTCTATTCGCACTACATCTATTCGTGGCCGGCGGGCGAGCAGGCCAAACTCGTCTCCGCGGCAGCCCACGTCGAGGACGTGGACCGCGATCCGGTGATCATCGTGGATGGACTGACGAAGAACTGGCGTTATCCGGGCTGGCGGATCAGTTGGACGCTCGGGCCGCGGCAGGTGATCGAGGCCATTGCCAGCGCCGGATCGTTTCTCGACGGCGGAGCGAATCATCCGTTTCAGGGACTCGCGCTCCCGCTGGTCGCGCGCGACCTCGTCCTGCGCGAGACGCTGGCCATCCAAAAGCACTTCGGCCGCAAACGCGATTACATGCTTACCCGGCTGCGGCAGATGGGCATCGGCATCGAATGCGAGCCGGTGGGCGCGTTTTACGCTTGGGCGAATCTGGCGAAACTGCCGCCGCCGCTCAACAAAGGCATGGACTTCTTCCGGGAGGGTTTGCGGGAGAAGGTCATCACCGTGCCGGGGGAATTCTTCGACGTGAATCCCGGCAACCGCCGCTTTCGCGCGCGCTATGAAAACTATTCCCGCATCAGCTTCGGGCCTGAAATGAAGAAGTTGGAAATCGGATTGGACGCGCTGGAGCGGGTGATCGGAAAGTACCGACAGCGGTAATGCCGTCGCTGCCTTCGACGCTCGCGGGACGCCACGCCGAGACTCAGCTTATTTGCCCAAGTCCACGTAATACAATTCCTTCGCCTCGATCTTCATCCCGGGATTGTGGCCCTGGATCGCAAAGTGGCCGGTCTGGTATTCATCGTCGTCGTGCGTCATCACCGGTTGGTCATTGATCCAAAACTGAATGTGCCCGCCGACGGCGCGGATGCGATACCTGAACCATTCGCCGTCGCGGGTCAGCAGTTCGGTCGCCTTGCCGGTGGGCTTGCCGGGTTTCCACAACCATCCCGTGAACGCGTCGCCGCTGTTGCAAATCTGCGCCTCGTAGCCGCGCGGAAAACCATCCACGTTGTTCGTGGGCGGGTTCGCGCGGAAATAAAATCCGCTGTTGGCCCTGGCGCCTTGTTCGATGATCCGAAACGTCCCTTTGAATTCGAAATTCGAACAGCTGGCGTCGCTGTAAATGTGCCCCATGCCGCCGACACCGACCAGCGCGCCATCCTGGACCGACAGGACCGCCTTGCCGCGAAACGTCCAGCCGGTGAGGTCGTTTCCATTGAACAACGAAATCCAATTCTTATCCGGGTCGCGATCAGCCACACATCCGGCCATCATCGTCCCAAGACAGAGGGTAAAAATCTTTTTCATCGGCATCGCCTTTCGTTGTTTCGAGATTTCCCGAGCCGGGCCAAAATGAAAAGCGCAATTTCCGGGAGTGGCGCAGCGCCCGCGGGCAACTTCCAGTCCTCCACCAGCCGGCTCCGGGCACGGGCCAGCGTCGCGGAGGGTCCAAACGAAATCCCACGCGCCGCGTCAACCCTTTGTTGCAAAAACTTCTTCACACTCCGCTCGCGTGCTGCCAAACATGGCGCGCGATGAAAGCGAAGCGCTCACGCCGTCCACCCGCCACAAGCCCCGGAGGGTTTCCGCTTTGATTTTCCCCTTCAACGTTTACCTGGCCGCGTTCGCGGGCGCGCTCGCCACGACGTTGCTCACGCTTCCATTGTGGCGCCGGTGGTGCCTGCGCATCGGGCACGTGGATGATCCCGGGCATCGGAAAATTCACGAAACGCCCATCCCGCTGGCGGGCGGACTGGCGGTGTTGTCCGGGTTGCTGCTGCCGCTGCTGGCTGCCGTGGCGTTGCTCAAGCTGGAGGGTTCCCAGTTCGCCCACGCGGCGCCGCTCGTTCACGGTCTGAATCGCCGCGCACCGCAACTCGCCGCCATCTTGATCGGCGCGGTCGGCGTCACGATTCTGGGTTGGCTCGACGACCGCCACGAGCTGCGGGCCGGGCCAAAGTTCGCCGGGCAATTGCTGATCGCGGCGCTGCTCGCCACCGCAGGCGTCCGCATCACGCTGTTCGTGCCCAACACGGCGTTCAGTTACGCGGTGACGATGCTCTGGTTGCTGGCGGTCATCAACGCATTCAATTTCATGGACAACATGAATGGCCTGTGCGCCGGCTTGGGGGCGATCGGGGCGTGGTGCTTTGCCGTCCTCGCCGCTGCCGAGGGCCAATACCTGGTGGCCATCATCGCGTTGCTGGCTTGCGGCGCGCTGGTTGGTTTCCTGCCGCACAATTTTCCGAACGCCCGCGCGTTTCTCGGCGACGCGGGGAGTCATCTCACCGGCTACCTGCTGGCGGTGCTGGCGATCCTCCCGCACTTCTACACGCCGGACCAGAAGCGCCGCCTTGCCGTGCTCACGCCCCTGTTGGTGCTGGCGGTGCCGTTGCTGGACATCGGCCGCGTGGTTCTGCTGCGGTGGCGCATGGGCCAGCCGTTCTACGTCGGCGACACGAACCACCTTTCGCATCGCCTGGTGCGGGCCGGGTTGAGCAAGACCATGGCGGTGTTGTGGCTCTGGCTGGCCGCCGCCGCGCTGGGCGCGCTGGCGATTCTGGCGCACTGAGCGGATCGCGCGTCAGCCCGTTGGCCGGGTGCGGCTGGCGATCGCTTCGGATAGGTTCCCCAGGACTTCGGCGCGTTCGAGCGAGCCGACGAGCCGGTTCTCGGCGAAGCTGCTGACCACGGGGATGTTTCGCAATTCACTCTCCAGCACGACCGGCAGGACTTCGAGTAACCGTTGTCGTGGCGTAACGCAAGGCGGCGGCGGGCGCATCACGTCATAAGCAATCACCGCGCTCAACTCGTGGCCCGCGCCAAGGTGTTGTTTGAGGTCGTGCAGCGACACCACGCCGATCAGTTTCTCCTGCGCGTCCACCACCGGAAGAAAGTTATTGGCACTGGTCAGGAAACGCTCGGCGATTTCCTTCAGCGGCGCGTTCTCGCGCACTGGCGGGACAGGTGCGTGCATCAGGTCGCCGACGCTTTGTTCGGCGGTTACGCCCGCTTCGGTGGTTTCGTGGCTCACCTCCAGTCCGCGCAGGCGCAGCGTCTCCGTGTAGATGGATTCGGGGTGCAAGCGTCCCGCGACGAGAATCGAGATGACGCACCCGAGCATCAACGCCGGCATCAACGAATAATCGAGGGAGATCTCGAAGACCATGATCATCGCCAGCAACGGCGACCGCGTCGTGGCTGCCAGCACGCTACCCATGCCCACGAGCGCAAACGCGCCCGTCGGCAGGCCCGGGGAAACGCCCACGCGATGCAGCGCCGTCGCGAAGAGCGCCCCCAAACCCGCGCCCAAAAAGAGCGTCGGCGTGAACACCCCGCCCACGGCGCCCGAGCCGACCGTCGCCACGGTGGCCAGCCATTTGGCCAGAAACAATCCGCCGAGAAACAACAGCGGAAAAGCCTCGCTCAAGAATTCCTCGCGCAGGATGCGGTTGGTGACGACGTAGCCGTTGCCCCAAACGCCCGGGAAGGCCAGCGCGATCAGGCCCACGATCAAGCCTCCCAGCGCAAGCCGGCCATAGACCGGCCAACCGAGTTGATTGAAGCCTTCTTCAACGCGCCGCAACGTTTTGAGAAACAGCGCGCCGGCGATGCCGGCGATGCCGCCGAGCAACACGAACCAGGGCAATTGCAACACGCTGGTGATCGGATAGGCCGGCACGTCGTACCAGGGTTTGATTCCGAAAAAGCTGCGCGAAACCATTGTTGCGATCACCGAGGCGAAAACCAGCGGCGCGAACAGGCTCATCGAGAAATTCCCCAATACGATCAGCGAGGCAAACACCGCGCCGGCAATCGGGGCGTTGTAGGCCGCCGCGATCCCCGACGCGGCGCCGCAACCCACCAACAGACGCAGCCGGTAAGGCGGCCAGCGCCGCAACTGGCCCCACTTCGACGCCAGGATCGCCGTCATTTGGGTGATGGCGCCTTCGCGTCCGATCGAAGCGCCGGTTCCGATGCTCAAGAGTGAGGACGTTGCCTGGACCAGGCCGCTGCGGAGCCGCAGCCGGCCATCACCCGCCACCACCACCTCCAACAGATTGGTCGGCCCCTGCCGTCCCACCAGCCGCAATCCCCAGTGCATCACCATGCCCGCCACCAGGCCGCCGAGGGCCGGGAGCAAGACCCGTTGCCACGGCGCGAACATCTCGGCCACTTCAACCGGATCGCCGGGATGCCGGAAGAAAAAGAACTTCACGTGCTCGATGGCGTAGAAGAAAAACAGGTTCACCAGCCCGCCGATGAAGCCAACGCCTCCGGCCAGGGCCAGGTGCAATCCCTCCTCCCGGATTTCGAGGCGCTCGCGAACTTGCAGGGCCCGCCGCCAGTGGCGGTGGAAAAACTCGCGCGCGTTCGTGACCAGTCGCGTGTTCGTCCAGCGTTGCACGGCGCAAACTTAACCCCGCGGCGGGCGTTGACGAGTCCGGAGTTCACCGCGCGGTTCACACCGAGCCGCTCTAAAGTCTGGCGTAAGCCGTTGATCTGATCGAAACCCGAATTCCGAAAACCGAAATCCGAAAGAAGCCCGAAGCCCGAAATCCGAAGACTGACGGCAGCGATCCAAGCGACAGAGCCTTCGGAGTTCGGGTTTCGGATTTCTTTCGGGCTTCGGAATTCGGGTTTCGGATTTGCACCCAACCGGTTCTGCAGATGAATAGAGCGGCCCTGGGCTCACGCTGTGCGGCTAAACGCACACTTGCGCACTTTCGGCGTCGGTGGTAAAAGCAGTCATCCATGCGCAGGCTTGGCCGAATATCGTCGGGCAACCACCTGGAACGACGCCCCGGGCGTTCCGTGAGTCTCGCGTTCACGCTCATCGAACTGCTGGTGGTCATCGCGATCATCGCCATTCTTGCCGCCTTGTTGCTGCCGGCGTTGTCCAAAGCGAAGGACTCGGCCCGCCGCATCCAGTGCATCAACAACGAAAAGCAGTTGATCATCACCTGGACGCTGTACTCCGCCGACAGCCGCGACGCGCTGGTGCTTAACGGCGGCGAAACCGGCGGCATGCCGCGGCCGTACCTGTGGGTTTTTGGCGGCAATCACGGTGACGCGCAGACGTTGCTCAACACGCAATACCTGGTCGGCCCGGTCCATGCCCTCTTCTCGCCATATCTCCGATCCGCCGCGGTTTATAAATGTCCGGCGGACCGCTCGCTCTGGCCGGTGGGCGGGAGAATGGTGTACGAATTGCGCAGTTACGCGCTGAACTGCTACATGGGCACCTACCCGGTCCTGGTGCAAACCCCCATCGCGCTAAACTCCACTTACCGCTCCTATCTGAAGGCACCGCAATTGGCAGCGGACTCACCCGCAAATCGCTTCGTGTTCATTGACGTCAATCCCGCCAGCATCTGCACGCCCGCGTTCGGAGTGGACATGGGCGCGGAGACGTTCGTGCATTTCCCATCCTCGTTTCATCGCGGGCTGGGGGTGGTGTCGTTCGCGGACTCGCACGTGGAATCGCACAAGTGGCGGGATGCGCGCACCCGGCGTGGACTGCCGGGCAACGCGGGGTACATCCGGCACTACGAAGCTTCCCCGAGAAACGAGGACCTGCGCTGGATCAAAGAAAGAGCGACCTCGCGGCGGTGAGCGTGTTGCCACGGCGGCGGCGCCGCCGTCCGGTTGAGGACCGTTGCAACCCAGTCTGTGTCGAGGTTGGCAGCAGCTTGCGATGACAATACCCGCTGTAACCGCTCGAGAACCGCGCGTTCATTTTCCTTTGCCGTGATGCGCGAGTTGTCCTGCCGGCGTTGGTCGCGTCCGCCGCCATGCATGTCCTGGACGCGTTCGTTGAAAAACGGTCTTGGACCGGCGGCTTCGCTGATCTCCTGCCGGAGCACCTGTTGCCAATGCGGAATCCTCGACAACAAATCCGACACACCCGTCGGTTCATACGTCTCCACCAGCTTCAACAACGCGACGGCATCCTCGATGAGATAGGTGTCTCCGCCGATGGCATGGGTGCGGTAGCGCGTAAGAATGTCGAGCCGCCGGTCGTTCGCCCACGCGGCGCGGCGGGCGATGGCCTTGAGCAGTGGCCGGTCGGTTACAGGTGCCAAATGGCTGATGAGCTTGAACAGCGGTTCGGAGATGGTGGCTTCAAGTCGGAGGAGAAGGACGAACCGTTCGATGGTCACAGCTCGCAACGGAATCCGGTGCGTCTGCCCGTCTTCGCCAGCGAGTTGAGCGTGCGTCGGACGGGCGATGAGTTGCTGAATCAAGTCCGACCATTGAGCCGCCGGCACGGATCCCCGTCCGAGGAGTTCCGCGAACCCAGCCTGGTTCGGCAACGTCGGCGTGAAGAGTGGCGCGAGGGCGAGATCAATCTGCCAGTCTTCCAGCGCCGGCAGTTCGTTGACGAGGAATGAACCGATGGCATCGCGCGCGATTCCGTAGGTGCCGACCAGGTGATTCACGACTTGCGCGGTCAGGTGGCGGGGACACTCCAGTTCCACGGCGAGTGTTTCGATTAGCATCGGTATCATGGGGATGGAAATGTTGCCGGCGTCAATCGGCGTTGGCCTGGTCGAGCTTGGCCTGCCAGAAGCGTTCGGCCATCCGATGGTGTTGCAGGACTTCCTCCCGCTCGCGGGAGTCTTCGAGTTTGATGAGGTTCATCCGTTCGCGGACCCAATCCAGAAAGAACTGCGCCGATGCCCGGCTGATGCGCCGCGTCTCCGGATGCTTCTCGACGTAGAACGGCCCGGTCGAGGCAAACCGAAACGTGTCCGGCACATCGGCCATCGCGCGAACGAGAAACCAGCCGTTGTCCTCGAAACGGATCGTTCCGAGCGCGCCCGTTTGTTTCCATTCCGGGCCGCGAATGGTCATCGCCACTTTGCCGTCCCGCACAATCTCGATTGCCGCGATCGGATCGCGTGAAACCAGTGTCGCGGTCATTTCGACTTCGAGAGTGTTCCCGTTGCGGATGGTGAAAACGTGACCCGGCCATTGGCCATTGGCCCGGCAGCGCAGGAGCGGGCCATTGCTGACGAACACCCGCCCGGCTTTCAATCCCGCAAACCAAACTTCGTAGCTCAGATCGCCCTCCACTCGCACATAGGCCCGGTTGTAGCCGACCGGATTGGGCAAAACGCCGGAGGCGCTGCCGGCGGATGGCGGCAGCCGTAGCCCGCAATTCAGCGCATGGTAATAAATCTCCTGTGTCCAAAAGCCGTTCCCTTGCGGGTCGGGAAAACGCTGCTGGTCGCGCGGGCGGCCCCAGGCTTCGTTCGGCAGCACACCGCCCCGGTGCATGTGATTGTGCGCAATCCCGATTGAGTCCACCTGGCCGCTGGCCAGCCAGACCGGCGCGTCGTACCAAAACGGCTTTTCGATATCCACCCAGGCGTGCGCCTCCCGACGGGCCTCTGCGAGAAACTTCATCGGCGAAGGAAACTCCCGCGCCGCCACTGTGATGGCCAATGGCCGCGGCAAATTGAAATAAAGCAGCGCACCACCGCCACGCTCGTCCTCGCCTCCCATCAGGTGATAGAAACGATTGTCGTCAAAGCGCACGAGCGGATTCGACGGCGTCCCGTTGGTCCACGGGTTGCGATTGTTCCACCACGTGACCACCGGCGCGACGTGCAGGTCCTCCGCCTGCATCAGCAACTCGATGTCCGCGACGGGGCGATGGACGTGCAATTCGCCCGACCACCAGCCTTCGCGTGAAAGGTTCACGAGCCGCTGAATCCGGTTCGTGATGACCTGTCGGCTGGATTCAACCACGGTGACCTTGCCCGTCCTCACGAGATACTCCGGGCCGCGGTCCAGTTCATAAGCGTAATCGCCCGGCTCCAGATCAAGCTCGACCGTGCCCGGACAAACAAAATGGTCCCGCCAGAAAGGCAGTTTCCCGCCTCGCATGGCCCTGCCTGCGGCATTCTTCAGGTGAATGCGGCAGGCGACCGGTTGGCGGGAATCTGCGTCCAGCACGACGAGGCGGAGCGGAGTTCCGCGCGCCCGGAACCAGCCGGAGCACAGCAGCATCGTCAGGAAAAGAATTCGCCAGCGCATGGTTCGCGATGAATGTGCCCGAGCATAGCGGGCGGTTGGCGTCCAGGCAACTTCGTGAGAGATGTTCAGATGGACCGCGAGGCGTGTCGCGTACTTAGGCGACATGTCAGTTCCGGCAACCCTGCTAATCTCACCCGCAAGGCCGCGGTCGAACCGTTGCTCAAACCAGAAAAGGGCCAGTCCCGCACATTCAACCTGAGTGCGGTCGGTTGCAACCAACATGGTGGACGCGGCAGGCACGACGGCGTATGGTTATGCGGCTGGCGGGCAGTTGTGGACCGAGGATGGCCCGTTTGCCAGTGACACCGTGACGAACCTTTATTCCAACCGTCTGCGCACCGGTCTGGGTCTGGCCCAACCGACCGGCGCGTGGACCAACGGCTTCGGCTACGACGCGATGAAGCGCCTGACCAACGTCAGTTCGAGGGCCGGCAGCTTCGCTTACACGTATCACGCCTCGCGCCTGCCGTTACCGATCAAAATCTCGCTGCCGAACTCCGGCTACATCACGAACACCTACGACAACACGGCGCGGCTGACCGGCACGTGGCTCAAGAAAAGCGACCACAGCAATCTGGATTACGCCACCTACGGCTACAACGCGGGTAACCAGCGCACCTGGTTCACCAACGGGCAGGGGGGGGGCGCTTACACGGCCTACACCTACGACCCCATTGGCCAGTTGAAGGTCAGCGACAGTTCGGCCAATGCGGAAGATCGCGGCTATTTTTATGACGCCGCCTGGAATTTGAATTACCGGACCAACAACGGGACGCTGAACACGTTCGTGGTGGACGACAAGAACCAGTTGACCAACGCGCCCACGGTCGGCACGCAGGGCTACGACCCCAACGGGAATCTGATCACGGTCGGCTCGGGCACCAACTGGCTGTACGAGTACGACGACGAGAACCGGCTGGTGGAGTGTCAGCATTTCACCAACGGGCTTGCCAATTACCAGAACGGCGACCGGCGCACGCAATTCGTCTACGACGGCCGGGGGCGGCTGCGACAACGGCTGGAGTATGAATTGAATGTTCCGGAGTCGCCGTCCCCGGCCGAGTATTGGAGTTTGCTCTCCGAGACCCGTTACGTGTATGACGGGATGCGGGTGATCCAGGAGCGCAACGGCAACAACACTCCGACGGTGAGCTACACGCGGGGCAACGACTTGAGCGGGAGTCTGGAAGGGGCCGGCGGCATTGGCGGATTGCTGGCGCGGACGGATGGGTATTCGTCCGGCAATTGGAGCACGAACAACTTTTACCACGCGGACGGGAACGGGAACATCACGTATCTGGTGAGCACGAACCAGACGCGGTCGGCCAGTTACCTGTATGATCCGTATGGGAACGCGATTTCGTCGGGCGGGAGTCTGGCCGGGCAGAACGTGTATCGGTTTTCGAGCAAGGAAATCCACCTCAACAGCGGGCTGTATTACTACGGCTACCGCTGGTACGCGCCCAATTTGCAGCGGTGGCTAAATCGGGATCCAATTGAGGAGCTGGGAGGCATCAACTTGTATCGGTTCGTGCGCAACAACCCTATCAACGAGCAGGATTCCTTTGGGCTGCTTTCGGCTGCATGCACTGCAGCCCGGCAGGCGCTCGCTGATGCGCTCAGAAACTTCAATCAAGCGCCCGGCCCTTTGACACAAGCCGCCTTAGTTGCGGCGGTCGCGGCGGAAGCAGCCGCGTGCTCAGGCGAAGATAAAGACCCACCGTTGCCGCCACCAACACCGCTCCCTAAGTGTAAACCCGTTTTTGAGCCCACGCGCCCGCGTCCAACATCGCCGCCATATCAGAACAATCAAGGGGGGTTCTGTCAACGTCACCCCGTTATATGCATCGGGGGGGCAGTGGTCGTCGTCGGAGGGATCATCGTTCTTTCTGGTGGAACAGCTGCGCCGGTGCTTGTTGGGGGAGGAGCTGCGGTAATTATTGGAGGCGGCATTCTTGCGGGAGGCAGCGGCGGAGGTGGCACATGAGCCCTTCCGATTGGCCCTGAACTGGCGTTGTGGCGCTATGAACTGGACAACTCCTGTCGTTTATGACTGACCGCCAGAAACCAGCGCTGACAGAGGTGTTTTTGCGCATAGAGCATGACGCTGCCGACCCTGAAGCCGTAACTTCGACACTTGGCCTGACGCCGACCCATTTCGGAAGGCGTGGACAACAAGCCGCTGATGGGAAAGGCGAGCCGTATCCTTGGAATGTTTGGGTGCTGTCCTCAGCATGGTCGGTTCAGTCGAAGAATGTCCGTGATCACTTTCAATGGTTGCTCGCATCCGTTGGGTCCCGTGATGTTGAGATGCGGAGTCTTCGCGAGCAAGGCTATCGTATCGAGATACATTGCCTCTGGGTGAGTAAGGGCGGTTATGGTGGGCCGGAGTTGTCTCCGGAAATTATGCGTGGACTTGCGAACTTGGGGGTAGATGTGTACTTCGATGTTGCCCTGTTCGACCAAGGAACAACCACCGGCCAATGCAGCCCAGAGGGTGCCAGTTAGCTGTCCCGCACAAACGGTGTAAGGAATCTAGCGCGCCTGATACCGTTTCCACTGTTGTTCACAAGTAAAGGGGTCGCTCCTTACTATTGACACAAATCCGCTGTGGCGGTAAAGGGTGGCCACGCCGCGCCAACCGCGCATCGAATATCCCGGCGCCATCTACCACGTCATAAATCGGGGCGAGCATCGCGAGCCGATCTTCCGCACGACGGGTGGCCGTGTGCCGTTTTTGTGGCCACCAGCGTACGAAGTGGCCTCTCTGAACGTCACACACACGCAAGCCGCCACGCTTCACGACGCGCTCTCGACTGCCGTCAGCGCGGCCAACGCCGCGCGCGGCGAACAGCGCGGCAAGCGCGAGGCGCGGGACGCCGCCGAAGAGGCGGTGCGCAACCGGCTGCGCGGCCTGATCGCCGAGTTGACGCAATTGATCGGTGAAACGGACGAGCGCTGGCTGGACTTCGGCTTCAACATCCCGGCGGACGACCGGATGCCGGAAGTGCCGAGCGATCTCGTCCTGCGCGCGGGCGCAGCGGGGCATCTTGTGGCCGACTGGTCGGATGCGCCGCGGGCTGAACGCTACCGCGTCTTCAAACAGGTCGTAGGCGCAGACAACGAGTTTCTCCTGGCTGCGACGGTGACGGACAGCGACGCGGACCTGAACACGTTTGCCTCGGGCGCTCGCGTGCACGTGCGGGTGTCGGCGGTCAATGCTCGCGGCGAGAGCCTGCCGAGCGAAGCCGTCGAACTCCAAGTGCCATAGTCAGAGACGCCCCTCTCCCAGCCCTCTCCCCGTCGAACGGGGAGAGGGTTTTCTTTTGGCGTTGCGAAACTTTTCGTGCGGCTACTCTGGAAAGTCGGGCAGATGTGGCGCTTATGCGCGAAGTAATTTTCCGCATGATGCCAAGCGCGGTGGATGATTGGCACGACGCGGACAACCCCTCACCCCTTCCCTCTCCCCATCCGATGGGGAGAGGGTGGCCGAAGGCCGGGTGAGGGGTTTTCTGGTTCCTTTCCGGAAATTTGTTTTGGCAACCGTTCTACCATTTGCGTCTCAGGACTTCCGGCGATTCACCCAGTTCACGAAGTCTGCGTAGGCCCAAGCCGTCGTGACGTTTGGCCAGGCGCACGCCTTCGGCATCGGTCACGAGCGGGCAATGAAAAAACACTGGCGGTTTCAGGCCCAGCGCGCGATACAGCAGCAGTTGCCGCGCGGTGGACTTCAGCAGGTCCGCGCCGCGCACGACTTCGGTGATCCGCATCGCGGCATCGTCCACCACGCACGCCAGTTGATAGGACGGAACGTCGTCATGCCGCCACACGACGAAATCCCCGAAGTCGCTTCCGGCTACAAATTGTTGCGCGCCGAATTGACCGTCAGTGAATGAAACGGCTTCGTTATCCGGAACACGAAAGCGCCAGTTGTAACGGGTTGAGGACCGGGAGGTGAGGGTTGCGAGGGATTTATTGCGGCACGTGCTAGGGTAAATCGGTTCGTCATCATCCTCGGCTTGCGGGGCGCGGGCGGCGTTGGCGATGTCCTTGCGCGAACAGGTGCAGGGATAGATGAAACCGGCGGCGCGCAATCTCTCCAGCGCGGCGCGGTGATGCGCGATGCGCTCGCTCTGATTGTAGGGTCCAAACGGGCCGCCACAGTCCGGCCCTTCCTGCCATTGAAAGCCGAACCACCGCAAGTCCTCGATCATCGCGGCGACGAACTCCGGCCGGCAACGCAACCTGTCGAGGTCTTCGTTGCGCAGGACCAATACTCCACCGGCAGTGCGCGCCCGAGTTTGCGCGGCCCAAAAGGTTCGGGCGTGGCCGAGGTGCAGATAACCGGTCGGCGACGGCGCGAGCCGTCCGCGATAACTTGGTTGTTCAGCGTTCACGCCTGGGTTTGAGGAAACCAGCCGTCGCCGCAAGTCGTCCGAATCGTCCGTCGGCGTTGAATCTCGTTCATGGTTGGCGCGCCCACGGCTGGAGGGTTTCAGATGCCAGGCTTGCATTCAATGCGTCAACTTTGATCGGCCTGCCCGCCCGCTTGCCGTTCCACGCGCTGCCCGCTATCCTTTGGGCGATTTGCAACCCACGATGAAATCACCCAACGCCAATCCGGCAGAGCCGCCGCCAACCGCGGCCGTTCGGTTCGGCGGAAATGTTCGCGGTCCCGGTCGGCCAGCTTGAGCCGACGCTCCAGCAAGCCACACTCATGAACGATCCACGCCTGCTGCTGCTTGATCCCGCCGACAACGTCTTTGTCGCGATCAAAACCATCGAGGCCGGTGAAATCCTGGACCCGGCTGGAACAAGAATCACGATTGAGAAGAGCATCACCCTTGGCCACAAGGTCGCCGCCCGCCCGCTGCGGCGAGGGGAAAAAATCCTCAAATACCGCGCCCCCATCGGCTCGGCCACGCGCGACATCGCCGCGGGTGAACACGTCCATCTCCACAACATGCAGAGTGATTACCTGCCGACTTACACGCTCGATGCCGGCCAGACCTACGCCAGCCGCCATGACCATCACTGATCACGCATTTGTCCGCGCCGATGGACGCAAAGGCATTCGCAACACGCTCGTCGTGGCCTACCTCGTCGAGTGCGCCCATCACGTCGCGCGCGAAATCGCCTGGCCCTTTCGCGAGCGCGGCGTTCATCTCATCGGGTTCGGCGGCTGTTTTCCGAACGACTACGCGGCGCGGATGATGCGGGCGCTCTGCACGCATCCCAACGTCGGCGGCGCGCTGCTGGTGTCGCTCGGCTGCGAGAGCTTCGATCGCGGGGGACTGCGCGAGACCATCAGGGCTTCGGGCCGGCCGTTGGAGACACTCGTGATCCAACAAGTTGGCGGCACGCGCAAGACCATCGAAGCCGGCCGGCGCGCGGTGGAGCAAATGCTGGCCAAACTTGAGGCCGTCCCTCGCGCGCCGATGCGCGTGGAGGAATTCATCACGGGCACGATCTGCGGCGGGAGCGACGCGACGAGCGGCATCACGGCCAACCCGGGCATTGGCCGCGCATTCGATTTGCTTGTCGCACAAAACGCCCGCTGCATCTTCGAGGAGACGGGCGAACTGATCGGCTGCGAGGAGATCATGGCCGCGCGCGCGGCGACGCCGGAACTGGCGGGCATCCTGCGCGCCTCGGTGGAAAAGGCGGCGCGCTACTACACGGTGCTCGGGCACGGCAGTTTCGCGCCCGGCAACGCGGAGGGCGGCCTGACGACCCAGGAGGAGAAAAGCATGGGCGCCTACAGCAAGAGCGGCACGGCGCCCATCTCCGGCCTCATCAAACCCGGTGACGTTCCACCGCGCGGCGGGCTTTACCTTCTCGACGTCGTGCCCGACGGCGAAGTGCGCTTCGGTTTTCCCAACATCAACGACAATGCCGAGATCGCGGAATTGATCGCTTGTGGTTCGCACTTGATCCTGTTCTCAACCGGACGCGGCTCAGTCGTCGGCTCGGCCATTTCGCCCGTCATCAAAGTCTGCGCGAATCCTGAAACCTACCGCCGCATGGGGGATGACATGGATGTGGATGCCGGCCGCATTCTCGAAGGCCGCGGCACGCTCGACGAGGTCGGGCGCGAGATCCTCGAATTGAGTTTCGCCGTCGCGCGCGGTGAGGCGACGAAGTCCGAATCCCTCGGCCACCAGGAGTTCGTTTTGACCTACAAATCCTTTGAGCCGATCGGCCCGGCTTGTCTGCCCGCCACCGTCGCAGCCTGATGACGCGGCCCGACCCAGTTTGAGTCCAATCATGTTCTCGCTCCAAAACAAAACGGCTCTGGTCACGGGCGGCGCCTCGGGCATCGGGGCCGCCATCGCCGAGGCCTTCGCGCGGGCCGGCGCGGCGGTATGGATCGCCGACCGTGACGAAAAGAACGGTGCCGCGATGGCCGCGCGGATCGGCGGACGCTTCACTGCCGTTGACGTCGCCGACGAAGCGGCCATGGAGCAGTGCGCGAAAACGGTCGGGCCGGTGGACGTGCTGGCGAACGTGGCCGGCATCGGACACGTCGGAACGCTGGCCGACACTACTGCCGCGGATTGTGACCGCTTGTATTCGGTGAACGTCCGCGGCGTGTTCAACGGCTGCAAGGCGTTCGTGCCCGCGATGCTCGAACGCAAATCCGGCAGCGTGATCAACATGGCGTCCATCGCCGGTGTCGTGGGGTTGCGCGACCGGCTGGCCTACACGATGACGAAGTTCGCGGTCGTCGGTCTCACCAAGGCGTTGACGATGGATCACTCCCACACCGGCGTGCGCTTCAATTGCATCTGCCCGGGCCGCGTCGAGACACCGTTTGTGCTCGCGCGGCTTAAGGAATACCCGGACCCAGAGAAAGCCCGGCGTGAGATGGCCGCGACCCAACTCACGGGCCGCATGGCCCAGCCGGAGGAAGTCGCCGCCGCCGCGCTTTATCTGGCGGCTGACGAAAGCGCCATGGTGACGGGAACCACTTTGATGATTGACGGCGGCTGGAGCGCGGGCAAATAGACACGCGATGAAAGTCATTCGTTACCAGGACGGTCACGGGAACATCAGCCACGCGGCGTTACAACCGGACGGCACGGCGTTGACGCTCGCCGGCGAGCTCTTCACGTCACCAAAACCCACGGCGCAAAAAGCGAACGTGGCAAAACTCCTCGCGCCCCTGGAACCGCGGGCCATCATTGGCATCGGCCTCAATTACCGCCGGCACGCCCAGGAGACGAACGCGAAGATCCCGGAATTCCCGGTCGTGTTTTTCAAAGCCCCGAACGCGTTGCAACACCCGGGCGATCCAATCTGCCTGCCCACGCACCTCAAGAGCCACGAAGTTGATTATGAATGTGAACTGGCGGTCGTCATCGGCAAGCCTTGCAAGAACGCCACCCGGCAAACGGCGTTGAGCCACGTGCTTGGCTACACCTGCGCCAACGACGTGAGCGCGCGCGACTGGCAGAAAGGGTGGGGCGGGGGACAATGGTGCCGGGGCAAGATGTTCGACACCTTCTGCCCGCTAGGCCCGTGCCTGGTGACGCCGGATGAAATCCCAAATGCCAATGCCCTGCGCATCCGCACCGTCATCAACGGCGAGACAATGCAGGATTGCAACACCAACGACATGATCTTCGACGTGGCGCGGCTGATCGAGTTCCTGAGCGGCAGCACGACGCTGCTGCCCGGCACGGTCATTCTGACGGGGACGCCCCATGGAGTCGGCATGGCCCGGACGCCACCGCGCTGGCTGCGGGCCGGAGACAGCGTGAGCGTGGAAATCGAGAAGATCGGCACGCTCACCAACCCGGTGGTGGACGAACCTGCCTGACCGGTGTTTCGCCGCGTCGCGATTGAATGGGACCGGCGAAACCGGGATTCCGGCTTGCCAGCGCGATTCGGGGTTTCTAGTTTCGCGCCATGGAAACGCAATTTGCGCAATACCTCGCCGTTCTGATGCTGCTCGCGCTGGGAGTCGTCGCGACGGGCGGCATGATCGGGTTGTCGGTGTTGCTCGGCAAGCGTGGGAGCCGTTCCCAGATCAAGGACACGGCTTACGAATGCGGGATGATTCCCGTCGGCCAGGGTAGCACGCGGCTCTCGGTGAAATTCTATCTCGTGGCGATGTTGTTCATCCTGTTCGACATCGAGGTGGTGTTCATGTATCCGTGGGCCGTGGTTTACAAGGACATGCTGGCCGAAGCCGCGACGCGAAACGTGATTCTGCTTTCGATGGTTTCCTTTCTCGGCATCCTGTTTGTCGGCTACCTCTACGCGGTCAAGAAGCGGGCGTTTGATTGGAAAAGCTGAGGCATCACCAGTGGGAAAGTTACATGGTTGCAAGGTTACAAAAGTGCCAGCGTCCTCGACTCCGCCCTGTAACGATGTAACCAGGCAACTCATGTAACTTTTCCAGCCTCATGATCAAATTCGGCACCAGCGGCTGGCGTGGCATCATCGCGCGGGATTTCACTTTCGACAAGGTGCGGCTCGCCGCGCAGGGAATCGCGGATTACCTCACCTCCGAAATCCAGAATCCCAAATCCAGAATCTTCGGGCGTAAGCCCGTCGTCATTCTCGGTTACGACACTCGCTTTCTGGGACGCGAGTTCTCGCTGGCCGCCGCCGAAGTGCTGGCCAGCAACGGCCTCCAGCCGCTGCTTTGCAATCGCGACACCCCCACGCCCGTCATCGCGCATAACATCCGCGCGCGGAAAGCCATTGGCGGGATCAACATGACCGCCAGCCACAATCCCGCCGAGTATCAAGGGTTAAAATTCTCCACCAGCAACGGCGCGCCGGCGCATCCGGAAGTGACGAAGCAAATTGAGCACAACTGTGCGACGCGGGCGGAACAAGGCTGGAGCTTCAAGGGCGCGGTCATCGGCACGTATCAATGCAGAACATTCGATCCACAGCCGGCTTACTTCAAACAGCTCGACAAGCTCGTGGACTTCGCCGCCATCAAGAAAGCGAGGCTCAAACTGGCCGTCGAATTGATGTACGGCACGGGGCGCGGCTACCTCGATGCGTTGCTCGAGGAATGCAATGCGCGGATCATGGTTTTCCACAACGAACTGAATCCGCTTTTCGGCGGGCATCATCCCGAACCGGACGCTCACGGTATGGCCGAGGTCAGCAGGTTCGTCCGCAGCGGCAAGGCGCAACTCGGCCTCGGTCTCGACGGCGACGCCGACCGTTTCGGCATCGTGGACAAAGACGGCACGTGGATCACGCCCAACCAGGTGCTCGCGCTGACGCTCTATCACTTGAAAAAGAATCGCGGCTGGACGGGGGCGGTGGTGCGCACGGTCCCGACCAGCCATCAGGTGGACGCGGTGGCCGGATTGCTCGGCGTGAAAGTCCACGAAACGCCGGTCGGTTTCAAATACATCGGCGCGCTGATGGAGAGCGAGCCAATCATCGTCGGCGGCGAGGAATCCGGCGGCTTGAGCGTGAAGGGCCACGTGCCGGAGAAGGACGGGATTCTCGCCTGCCTGCTCATGGCGGAACTCGTGGCGACCGAGCGGAAATCACTTGGGCAGATTCTGAAAGTGCTGGCGAAGCAAACCGGCGAGTTCCACACCGAGCGAATCAACATTCCCATTCAACCCGCGAGCAAAGAGACAATCGTGGCAAAGCTGGGAACTGGGCTTGAACGCATCGGCCCGTTCAGGGTGGAGAAATTCATCACGACGGACGGCTTTAAGTTTCTGCTGCCGGACGAAGAATGGGTCGCGTTCCGCGCCAGCGGCACCGAGCCGCTGTTCCGCTGCTACATCGAGGCAAAGTCGGCGCGGAATTTGAAGAAGCTTCGTGATGCCTGCCGTGAGTTGCTGGGCAGTTGACCTGATTGGGCCCGGACTTGCCGGAATGAAAGCTCGCTTAGGCTCCGACAAGCGGTTCACACCCGCTGAAAATCGTGGCTGAAGAAGGGGACGAGGTCAGCGGGATACGCTTAAAGGCGGGTTGACTCCAGAGCAAGTTGCAGACGCCAAATGAAAGGCTCACGCTTTTGTTGCCCAAGGTTGTGGCGCCTGACAAACTGACGCCGCGAGGCACCGCGGAAACATTTTCAAAGAATTAGTCCCGAACCTGACTGTTTGGCATCGCGTGTGATGCTCATGAATGCCGATGAGTATTGCAGGAATTGCCAGCAGCTTTCAGCAAATTTGGGACAGTCAGCCCGGAACCGTGCTGTTGTTCGCGTTGGCGTTCGGACTTTTCCTCTTCATCGTGGTGGACACCTGGCGTTTCAAACACGGCCACCGGCGCCACCCTTGATGCGTTGGAGGAGTAATCGTTCGCGTCAATTCGTTTTCACTTCGCCCACAATTTGCCGTCGGCTTTCGTGCCGCAGACGTTGACCGTAATGCCGAGCGCGTTGGCCATCGCGGATTTGGTCAGCAGGCATTGGTCGGCCGATTTCGCGTTCTTGGCATAAACGCAATGGATGTGGTTGGCCTGGTGTTTGGCCATCATCTGGTCGCGGGAGACGCCGTAAGTGACGCCGTGCATGATCGGCCATTGCCAGGTGGTTGCCTTCCAGCGGCGCTCGGTTTCTTTGCGCGGCAGTTCGATCACTTTCGCGCGCCCGATGTGTGGTGAACCGCGGCCCGCAGGGGTCGCTCATTCCCAAATGTGCTGGCCAACAATAGTCTCAAGTTCACCAAACAAGTCGGTTGTCCGCTCAGTTCCATCAGCGTCCCACCATTTCTGCCGCACCTCCGCGAGAACGGTTTTGCGATTCGCTGCAGGGCGTGAACTTCGCACCAGATAGACAATCGCCATCCTGGCATTGTTATCTTTGAACGCGCGTGGCAGCGTGATGATCAGGCGAAGCTCGCACCCGCGAGCCAGCGCCAGACGCAAAGCAGGCATCCCGCGATTATCGCGTGTCAACAAACCCTCCGGCACCAGCAGGCAAATCCGGCCGCCATCCGGTTTCGCGAGTTCGATGGCCCGACGGAGGAAACAGTGGTGGTCCATCAAGCCGCCTTCGGTGTGACCGAAGCGCTTTTCCCATTGTCGCGCAATTTCGTTTCGATTTGTTCCCGAATACTCGTCGTTGCCCGGCGGATTGCCTATGACCAGATCGTAACGTCCCAGGCGCAAGTGCCCTTCGGCTCTTGGGTCTTCGTTGATCTCGCTGGTTTTCGGGGCGCGTTGATACAATGCGTTGTGCAGAAATACCTGGAGTTTTCCGGCGTGCTGCGGATACAGGAACGTAAGCAACTCGCGGGCGCAGGAAACGCAGAACGCGTCGTCATCAATGCCCACCAGTCGTCGTGTCAGGAATTCCTGCGCCCGACTATCGCCGTCCGCCTGCGCAACGTGATTCACACTTTCGGCGAGATAGCCGCCGGTCCCGCACGTCATGTCAATCACCCGCTCGTGGGCGCGGGGACGCGCAAGTCTCACCATTTGTTGCGTGATTTCCTCGGGGTAAAATACCGGGCGACATTCCGATAGCGCACAACGCCTCTGACGCGATAAGCGCGTGATTGCGACTCGCCCGTGAAATAACGATGCCGGCCGCGACCGCCGGGTTGCAGAAGAAAGGTCCGGTAGCCGCGCGCCACCGCCGCGCCGGTGAATTCGTGTGACTCGATCTTGCGCCGATACCACGCGATCGTTTTCAACACGCGCCGGGCGGCTTGCGTTCCCAGCCCCAGTTGCCGGCAGGCCGCCCGGACGCCGGCTTCGCCATCAAGCCGGGCATGGTCAATGATGCGGTTGAACAGGATGATTTTTTGATCGTCTTTGTTCCGCAACGCGGCCACCTGGTCAATCGAACCAAACAGGTCCGTGAAGAACTGATGGGCGAGGTCGGCGATGAGCACTTGCTGTCGAGGAGAGACGGCTGCGGCGGGCTGCGCCTGGCCGGATTCGGCCAGCAACTCATTCCATTCGAGAAAAGCCGGTAGCCCGTCTTGCCGGATTGGCTCGTACTCAACGTTGAGTCCGCGCACGACGGCGCGGCACATCTCAGCCCGTCTGCCCGCCGCCGTGATGAGAAACGGCACGGTTCGTTCCTGCTTCTGGTATCCGCGCTGGCGCGGTTTGAAATTCCGGCTGTAATTCTTGGCCTGTTTGAATCCAACCTCGAATTGGCTGGCGGTTGGCTCGCCTTCGATGGTTACCAACGGCACGTCGCCATGATGAATGAGATAATCGAGCCGGAGCAGTCCATCGCCAAAGGGATTCTCAATCTGAAACTGCGGGCGAATGGCTTGCGTTGGGACGCCGAGGTAATCGAGCAACGGCCAGATCACGCGATGGCCGTATTCGATGTCGTTCACGCAAGTCGCGCCGAGTAGTCCCTGAATCCGACCGTTCGTTTTCATGGAGCGGCGCGCGTGAAGTTAGCTTGCGAACGGCCTGATCTTTTTCTGTTCGCCGTCAAGAACGGCTTCCAACTCGGAAATCAAATGTTTCAATCGCTGTTGGGCTTCAGACATCGCTCGTTTGTAACCGGGGTTCTTGTCGGCTAGGTCGTTGATGGCTTCGCCGTACTGTCCTGAATCAATGCCGCTCTCATCAAGCAACCGCTCCTTGATGGTCATGGCCCGGTCGTGTTGCTTCGCCATTGCCAGATATTGCCGTCGAACTTCAAATTGCAGGCCCACGGCCAATACCGGGATTTCTATGCTCCGAATTCGACCGAAGCTGATGGTCATAGCGTCCACGCCGTGCATCACTCGTTGCACTTGTAGCGCGCCGAACCGCGATTTCAGAAAGCAGCAAACGTAGAAGGGATCAATTCCGTCAACGCGAATTCGGTCAATATGCTGGCTGATGTTCACCTTCCCGTAGTCTCGCGACAAGGCAACGCACCGTCCGATCAAAGTTTCCGTTCCACGAAACGCGTTGTTCGTGAAAAGAATGTCCTCAGCACTTACCCGACTTCGCTCTGGATCATTGTGGCTACCTTCGGCGATCCGATCCGGCTTGATGGCAAAATCAATTCCGGTGTCGCGAATGTTGATGACCTGCAAGTAGCGCACCCCGCCGCGCGGACTGAGTTTCCGCGCGCCGACCTGGCCGTAGGTGATGCCCTTTAAGCCGTCCGGCAATTCGTCGGGGATGAAATCGCCCAGCGGCACGCTGTGCAGTTTCTCGAGTTTCTTTTCGTTCCGACGGAAGCGCTCCTCGAAGTAACCGGCGTTCCAGCGGTTGTGCCGCTCCACCTCCCGTTGGGCAATCCTGACCTCCAGCGTGGGAGAATCCGGCAGTTCGCGCATGTTCATTTTCCTTCGGGCCAGAACGTTTCCCGCTCGCGCCGCGCATCAGCCAGCACACGCGCCAAATAGATTTCGTTGGTGAATCCAGGCGCATCAAGGCGCGGGGCAGCCATGAAGATCGGCCTGTCTGCTTCAGTTGAATCGTCTGCCGCGTTTGGCGAATACCAGCCGTCAGGCCGGTCCTGGACGCGGCGACGCGCGAAGATAATCGAGGTCCTCGCATTGGCACCGACCCCCGTGAACACCTTTTGCGGCAGGCTGATGGAAGCCAGCAGGTCCATCTTGCCTAGCAGCCAGATGCGAAACGGCCCCAACCGGTCGCTGGCCACAATGCTCTCTGGTACGATGACGGCAATCAGCCCGCCGGGCTTGGCCAGCCGAACGAACCGTTCGGTGAACATCACTTCGATGGCCGTGCTGGCGAGCCGGCGGATTGCGTCACGCACCTCCGGCTGTGAAGTGTCCAGCGGACGATTCGGTGGCCAGTGCGCGATGAGTTGGGCGGCCCGCTCGTAATCGCTGGCGGTGGGCCGGCGCTTGTCAAAGAGTGCGCCCGCCGCGAAAAGTTCCGTGGGCGCACTCGCGGATTCCATTTCGGCTTCCTCATCCGGTTCTGGTTCCGTTTCCAGCCGCCAGCAGGAATACTGGCTCAGCGTTCTTATCAAGCGATCCATGTCCGCGCGTTCCTGCCGCGACAACGGTTGGCGCGGTGAGGGTGATTCTTCCTTCAGGCAGGCGGTTTCAAAGAAATCTTGCTCTTCGTGACGCGCGGTTTCCGGCTCTTCAAGCAAGCGAAGCAAATCCCGGAGACCCTTGCCGCTGAACGGGGGGTTGCCTGCGGCGATGTTGAAAGTTCCCTCTTCGATGCCGCTCGCTAGGTCGTCCAGCAGCCCATTGACGAGCCGAACATTCGCGCCGCGCAGCAGCGGGTCGCGCTGCCAGCCGGAAGCCAGAGTTGCGTCTATGTCAGCGCCGAAAAGACTTTTCGCAGGCAGTCCACCGCGTTCGTGGGCCACGCGCAGAAAAACGCCCTCGCCACACGCCAGATCAATCAGCCGCGTGTTAGCAGGGAATCGTTTGCCGTGGATGACTTCCAGCAAATCCCAAATAAACCCGGCGACTTCAGGCGAAGTGAAGAACTGCCCCAATTCGCGTCTTCGTTCCAAATCGTTGGCCGGAGCTTCCACGATGGAGAGAGACTGTCGAGGCACGGGTTTCATTTTGGCCGTCGCAACATTCATTCTTCAATGGGAGCAGGCTGGCGAAAGCCTGACGGATGGTCAACTGCCGAGTCCTCAGACGGACCCGATACCCGCGGCGGGCATTGAAGTTATGGTTAGACTCGAAGGATGAGCTAGATCCACGGCTTGCCGTTTGCCTTCGTCCCGCAGAAATTCACCTTGATGCCGAGCGCGTTGGCCATCGCGGCTTTCGTCAACGCGCATTGGTCGGCGGCTTTGGAGTCGTTGGCATAGGCACAATGAATGTGGTTGGCCTGGTGTTTCGCCATCATCTGGTCGCGGCTGACGCCGTAAGTGACGCCGTGCATGATCGGCCACTGCCAGGTGGTTGCCTTCCAACGGCGCTCGGTTTCTTCGCGCGGCAGCGCGATCACTTTCGCGCGGCCGATGTCCATGTGGAGCGCATCGTTCGCCACGTAGATGCGTGACCAGACGATTTCGCCCGGCTTGGAAATGCCGCGCAAGGTGCTGCCGCCTTTCGGGAAATACATCGGCGGCTGGCGGAATCCTTCCGCACCCGCCCAGCCGCCAATGAAATGCGCCGGCGGCGCACTGCCGCTGATCTCAAAGACCCACACATATTCCTCCGTGGTGCCGGACTTGTCCCAATCGCCCCAGCGGATGTCGTGCAACGTGTTCTCGGTCGGCTGGCCAAGCGCCTCGTGGACGCGTTGCGTCATGAGGCCGTCCAGACCGGCGCACTCGTCCACTTCATTGAAGTGGGTGAGTGGTTCGCCGTCGTAGAGGACTCGCTGGCCGTCGCGCGATTTCACCGGCGGACGCTCCGCGTTGTTGAGCGTGCCCTCCACCAGGTCGCTGGCGGGCATCACGTCTTTCAGTCCCTGTTGATACTGGATGCCGATGCAGTCGCAACCGAAGTCGTCGGCGATCCGGGCGGCGGCAACATACATTTTGCATTGCCAGAGGATTTGCTCCTCAGTCAAGTCGGTCGCGTCATTCGGGCCGGTTTCGAACTTCATGCCGTGTTGCTTGAACCAGTCGAAAACCGCGCGAGCCTCGTCGCCGCTGACGCGCGTGCTCTCGGCGTAAAGCGCGGACTGGCTGAGGCGCTCCTTGAAAACTCCGGTGGCGTGCAGCAAATCGTCCGGGATGATCGCGTTGAACATGCCCATGCAGCCTTCGTCGAAGACGCCCATGATGGCCTTGTCACGCCGCAACTGGGCGGCCAGCGCCTCGCCGAGTTGGCGCGCTTCGCGAGGCACTTTCACTTTCGCGAGCGGTCGAACGTGATCCGTCTTGTGCGGGCATTTGCCGGTCGTGAGCCACTGCCGCAGTTTCGCTTTGAAATAGTCGTCGGTGAAATCCTCGCTCCAGAGCGTGGAGTATTTCACGCCGGCCTTGGTCAACGAACCGTTCAGGTTCAACATGCCGACCAGGCCGGGCCACGTGCCGGACCAATTGGCCGCGGTGAGAATCGGCCCACGATGCGTCGTCAGTCCGCCAAGAACGTGATGCGAGTATTGCCAGACCGCCTCGGCGACGATGAGCGGGGCTTTAGGGTCAATGTTCTTGAACACCTCGATGCCGCGGCGCTGCGAGTCAATGAAACCATGCTTCGTCCCGGGGTCGTAAGTGTGGGCGCGGACAACTTCGTAGCCTTCGGTCTCGATCGCGGCGCGGAGTTTGTCCTCCATTTCCTGCTGGGCGGGCCAACAAACCTGGTTCGCGGAAAGCCGCAAGTCGCCGCTGGCGATCATTTGCACCTGGTTCTTTTTCAGCTTTGGAAGCGGTCGCGGTCGCAGAGATTCGGTCGTCGTCATAAAACATTCTTCGAATGCGCGTGCAAGCGGACGGTCGCTCAGCCTTGCAAACCGAGCACCGGGTCTGCTGCTGCGCCGACCCGGTGCTCGGCGTTCCGGTCTAGCGCGGGGACTCCAGCCTGCCTCACAACAGTCAACTCGACACCCGTCCGCCTGATGCGATATGATTTGGGGAAAGATTCGGGTCGGCTGCAAGGGAAATGTCAAAGCCATGAGGTCACGCTCTGGTTCAAGACAGATACAATGGGTCGGTTTCTTGCGGTGGCGCTGCAGCGTTTCCTTTTTGAGTTTGCGGCCGGGCGTGACATCCTGGCTTCGGATTGACGTGAAACTCAGTCGGTCACTTCAGGTTCTCGGTGCCACGGCGCTCTGTTCAGTGCATCTTGGAGCCGAGGTCGTGGAGAAAGAGGTTTGCATCTATGGAGCGACATCCGGCGGCGTGGCGGCGGCAGTGGCGGCGGCCCGGCTCGGGAAGTCGGTCGCGCTGCTGTCGCTCAACAACCACGTGGGTGGCATGACGGCGAGCGGCCTGGGGGTGACCGACATCGGGCCGGGCAACGATCCAAGCTACCTCGGCGGCATTGCGCGCGAGTTTTACCGGCGAGTCGGCGCGGCATACGGCTCGACAAATCTCGTGATCTGGTTCGAGCCGCATGTGGCCGAGACTGTGTTCTGGCAAATGCTCGCTGAAGCGGGCGTGAGCGTTTACTCCAACCGGTTACTCGCCTTCGTGAAGGTGACGAACAATCGCCTCGCGCAAATCACCATGGAGGATGGGTCCGCGTTCCGCGCCAAGGAGTTTATTGACACCACCTACGAGGGCGACTTGATGGCGGCGGCGGGCGTGTCGTTCACGTGGGGTCGCGAGGCCACGACCAACTACAACGAATCGCTCGCGGGCATCCGCAGCCTGGGCGGGAGTTACAACTACGATCCTTATGTCGTCCCGGGCAATCCGGCGGGCGGGCTGCTTCCCCTGGTGCAAACCAACAGCGGTGGCAACGTCGGGGACGGGGACTGGCGGCTGCAGGCTTACAATTTCCGCCTCTGTTTGACGCAGAACGCGACGAACAAGATCGCCCTCACCGCGCCGACGAATTACTCCGAAGCGGACTACGAACTGGTCCGCCGCTACGTCGCGGCGCGCGTGACACAGGACGGCGCCGTGTCGCTCGGCCAGCTCATTCACATTCAGACCATCATCCCAAACGGCAAGACGGACATCAACGCCAACGGCGAGTTGTCCACCGATTACGTGGGTTACAACTACACTTGGGCCACGAACAGTTACGCCGGCCGCGAACTGCTGCGCGTGGCCCATGAGAATTACATCCGCGGCCTGCTCTGGTTCTATGCGACCAGCCCGAACGTGCCTACGAACCTCAACACCGAGGCGCAATCGTGGGGCCTGGCGAAGGACGAGTTTACCGACAACGGCGGGTGGCCGTGGCAAATCTACGTCCGCGAGGCGCGCCGCATGGTGGGCGACTACGTGATGATGCAGTCCAACTGCGAGAGCCGCGTGACCGCACCGGATGGCATCTGCCTCGCGCGGTACAACATTGACTCGCACGGCGTGCAACGGCTCGCGTCCGGCGGATTCGCGCGCTGGGAAGGGAGCATCGGTGGCAGGCCGCCGTATCCGTATCCGATCAGCTACCGTTCGATCATCCCGCGGACCGGCGAGTGCGAAAATGTTTTCTGCACGTTCGCGCTTTCGGCCAGCCACGTGGCGTTCGCCTCGTACCGGATGGAGCCGGTGTTCATGATGTCGAGCCACGCGGCGGGCGTGGCGGCGGTGTTCGCCCTGGATGACAACGTGCCGGTGCAGCAACTCGATTACGCGAAGCTCTCCGCCCAACTCCGCGCGGACGGGCAACTGATCAGTTGGGCGTCGGCGACCAGCTCGACCAACGGCATTATCCTCGATCAAAGCGGTCCCGGCTCCGGCAATTCCGGGGGATGGACCGCCGGTGCGAACGCCGGTGGCTGGAATGGCGACTACTGGCACGATGGCTCGACTGGCAAAGGAACGAAGTGGGTGAGTTACACGCCCACTCTGCCGACGAACGGGACCTACGAGGTTTATGCGTGGTGGGTCGAGTCTTCGAATCGCGCGACGAACACGCCGTATGACATCATTCATTCCGCAGGCACGAACCGGGTACTCGTCAATCAGAAGATCGCCAGCGGCGGTTGGTTCAAACTGCTGACGACGAACTTCAACGCCGGCACTGCCGGCAAGGTGATCATTCGCAACGATAACACGGCCGCGGGAACCTACTGCATCGCCGATGGCGTCCGCTTCCTCGGCGTGGGCAGCGCCGCATTGCCGCCACCGCCGCCGGCCATCGAGATCGTGGCCAGCGACGCCGTGGCGGGCGAGTTCAACACGAACCTGGCACGGTTTGCCTTCGTGCGGAGCGGTGACACGAGTCCGTCGGTGACGATCAACTACACGGTGAGCGGCACGGCGACGTCTGGCGCGGACTACGTGACGCTGTCCGGCAGCGTGGTGCTGAGGGCTGGTGCGACAGCGACGAATGCGTTCGTCACCCCCATCGGTGACAATCTGGCCGAAGGCGATGAGACCGTCACGCTCACGCTCCAACTGTCGTCGAGCCATACAGTCACCTCATTGAGCAATGCAACAGTGGTCATCCGCGACCGGCCTGTTGATGCGTGGCGCTTTGCGAATTTCAGCCCGGCAGAATTGGCCGATCCATCCGTCAGTGCCGATCTTGCCGACCCGGACCATGACCGCCTGGCCAATCTCATGGAATACGCGCTGGGCTTGAATCCGAACACCGCGGACGCGAGTGCCTTTTCATCACGCATTGAAGGCGGCTTTTTTACGCTCACCTACACGCGGGCGAAGGCCGCGACGGACGTTGCGCTCGTTTTGGAGCAATCCGACGATTTGACCTTGTGGCAAAGTGCACCGGGCACGTTCGAGCAGGTCGGATGCGTGGACGAAGGCCCGGTACAGCGGATCACCGTGCGGCTTGTGGCGCCACCCAGTTCCGCGACGGCATCCTTCGTGCGGTTGCGCGTCACGAACCTCTGAAACCACAACGAACGAAACCGGCCGGTGATTGCCAGCCGGTTTGGCGCATCGAGCCACGAATTGGCACTTAACGACGAACGCGGAAGAACGTGGGCAGCGGAGGCGCGTTGGTGTACGGGCTGGTGGCGCCGCCCACGTCGCTGTATGCGCCGGCCACGTTGGTGGCGGATTGGAGCGCGCCCGGCCCGGTCCAGTTCAACATCATGCCGTCGCCGAGCCGGGTGCCGAACAGGCGCGGCGCGTATTTCAGGGCGATGAGGCCGTTGTTGGAATCCAGGGCGAAGATCCGCCCGCCATTCACGTCGAAAGCGACGGCGCCGGTGCCGTTGAGGTTGTCATTGTCGGATCCGAAGAATTCCTGATCCACAAGCACACCGCCCAGCGATGGATCATGCACGTCCAGAATGCGAAGATTCGATGGAGTGTCACTCGTGCCGTTGTCAGCGACCAGGTCATTCTGTGGATCCACCCCAATGTTAAAACCACTCTGGCCACCGAGCGCGAGTTGGACCTCGTTGGTGCCGTTGGCCAGATCGTAGAAGACTTTGCGGAGCAAAAACCCGCCACTGGACGTGGCCCAGAAGGTATCGCCTGCGCCAGCCGCGAGGCCCAATCCCGCGAAGCCGGCTGGGGCGGTGGTCACATCAACGACATTGGCGGCATAACTCAAACCGTCCGCGGTGGTGAAGACCACAACCTTGGTCCCGTTGCGTGTGGCAGCGAGCAGTTTCGTGTTCACGCCAGAACCCTGAACAGCGAACGTGTCGCCAATGCGCTCGCCGGCTGGATTGTCCGGACCGTAGGCAATCGTGGCGATGGTTGTCGGCGCATCGTCCGCCCAGCGATAGATGGTGAACCCGCCGCCGCTGCTGACATTGGCCAGGTTGCAGACGTACACCGCGCCGTCATCCGCCACGCCAACCATGCTGATGGGAAATTGTTCGGTGGGTTGTCCGCCGACTCCCGTCATGTCCAGGCTGGTGACGTCGGCGCCGGTGGATGCGGCAAGGATATTGATGCTGGGGGTGCCCGCACGGTTCGCGACCAACACATGGTTGGAGAGCGCGTTGAACGCCATGCCGCGCTGAGTGTTGTCCGTCGTCAGATAGGATCGAGTGCCGGGTACAAGCTGCCACAGTTTGACGGAAATGGTCGAGAGCACCGAGGGGAGCAGGCCGATCTCGGCGTTTGAACTGATGGCGAAGCCGCCCGGGTTGGTGATGGCCACATGGTAAGTGCCGGCGTTCGTCGCGTGGAGATTGGTCAGGTTCAGGGATGAGTTGGTGGCGCCGGTGATCGAAACGTTGTTAAGCTTCCATTGATACGTCAGACCGCTGCCGGAGGACGCGACGGACAACCGGAAAAAACCGCCGGTCAAGATGTTCGTGTTGCCCACCGGCTGGCTGGTGATGACGGGCGGCGGATTGGTGACCAGATAAAGTTGGTAGAGCGCGATGACGTTGTTCGGCTCCACCACGACGAACCGGCCAAGCTGGGCGTCCGCGGCGCCGATGGCGTTGGCGTTGGCGAAGTAGGGCCCCGGCATGGGATCATCATGGAACATCTGCGGTGCGTTGTGGGCGGTGATGTCCCAGAAATGCACCCGATGCTGATCCGCCAGGAGAGCGGTGCCGGCACTGTAGAGCACGCCACCGGCCACCTTGATGCCGTTGGTCGTGGCGACGTCCAGACCGACCAGTCGCCCGTCAACCAGGAAGCTGGTCACCAATGCGGACGTCACCCCAATCCGGTCGAAGGTGACGTAACGCATATTCGCCGTGGCGGTGGTGGCGTCGCGCTTCGCATAGAAGGCGTCCGCCGCGCCGTCAAAGGCGATGCCTTTGCCAATGTCGCCGGCCGCCAGCCCGCTGGGCAGCGCGAATTCGGTCATGGTGAAATTCGTGCCGTCGGTGGTCGTGATGAGGCCAAACTTGTTGCCGCCCGAGCCGGCAATGATGATCTCTGTGTTCACACCGGAGCCGCGCAAATCCATGGTGTCCCCATAGCGTGTAGTGACGCCGATGATTTCCATGGCGACGATTGGGTCGTTCGCGGTCGAGTCCGATTCCCAGCGATATAGCTTCAAGGTGGACGTGGCCGCCGCCAGATTGGCCGCATAAATCACTCCGTCATCCGCCACCTTGACCTGATCCAAAGCCAGCGTCCCTCCAGTTACGCCCACACCACTCAGCCGGTTGGAAACGCCACTTGTAACGGGGTCCACCACGGCCAGGTGATTCGATCCGCCGGCGCGCGTAGCGTAAATGATATTGCCCGTGACGGGATTGATCGCGGCCCCGCGCACCAACCCATCGGCGGCGGCGAGGAAGTCATATTCCCGCCCCGGCGGAATGCGCCAGAGGTTGGTCATGGCGGGGGCGACGGATTGAGCCGCGGCCTGGCCGGCCAGCAACGCGAGCAGCGTTCCGATTGCCAGGACGTGGAGTAAGTTCGGGAGGGAGCGGGTTTGGGGAGTCGTGGTTTTCATAGCACGTTTGTTTTCGTTTGTCTGGGTGTAACCATGGATGCAGTTGGCTGACTGGCTTTGCGACACGTCACAACCGAACACGCCGCCATGCGGTGCCTGGTTATGGACTGAGAAATCGGAAACTGGCGCGGGTGATGAGACATGGGCGCGGATTCTCTTTCAGTATTCCCATGGCACGGTTTGCTGGAGGCGCAAAGCATCCCGGTCGTCCGCCGGCGTGGAGGAAAATTTCAACTGGCTGACCGGTTTGAAAATGTAAGGTCCGCGCCATTTCCAGGCCTCGCCATGCCCGTCAGCAAACGTCAGCACGCAACCTTTATTGTGGCGGGTGGCCGGCACGTTCCAATAACCGAGGTACGGCGCGGCTTGATTCCGGCCCAACGGGTAGATCCCGCACGCGCCGTTATCAATGCTGTCTTCGTGCTCGTCCAGAAACACGGAGGCCTTCGAGCTTCCGGGTTCAATGATCTGGTTGAACTTGAAGTGACTTCGAAGGTAGGACGGGCTGGGATTGTAGTTGTCCGGCAGGGAGCAATCCGCCGGGCCGGGGATGTTGACCCAGTTCATCGCCGTGCTCATCGCGTAGCTGCGCACACGCGGGGCGCTGGCCGTGCCGAGAATCTTGGCGCGGTCCGCCGGACATTTGTAAATGCCAACGGAGGTGTTGTATTGGAACAATGTGCCATTGCGAATGTTGTTGGTTTGCGTCGCGGGTGCGTCCATCGAAGCGTCGCCCACAATCCAGGCGCACGGCGCGGCTTGCACCCCAATCGTCCAATTCCGGACCAGCCGGTCATTGTTGTCGCCCGTGTACATCGTCCAGCAGAGCGTGAGTTGTTTGAGGTTGTTCAGGCACGATGTGGTCTGAGCCTTTTCCTTGGCTTTGGACAGCGCTGGCAGCAGCATGGCCGCCAGGATGGCGATGATGGCGATCACCACCAACAGTTCAATTAGCGTGAAGCCCAAGGCAGAGGCACTGCGATGACTCGGGTTACAGGTCATACCGAAATCTCAGGCTGCTGAATTGGCGTGTCAAATTCAGACGCGGCAGGGAAAAAACCAACCGCTGGCCGGCTTTGACGCCCGAATGAAAAAACCGACCTAGCTCAACCGGCGACGAATGGCCCTGGCGGCGAAGAGCAGACCGCCCGCTGCGGTCAGGCCGATAACGGACGGCTCGGGCACTGTCACGATGTAAGCTTGGATTCCCTGGTTGGAACTCATGGCCCACAACTTGGCGGACCAAATACCATCCCCCATGTCTGTGATGTCGCCCCAAGCCATCTGGCCGGTGCCGTTGGCGTTGGCGGTGAGTGAGCCGGAGGTGTTGTTCCCTGAAAGTAACAATACGGGACTGTTCGGGTTGGTAGAATCGTAAATCCTGACGCCCGAGTCGCCGTTGCTTTGGGTTGCGAGCAACGGGATGCCTTTGATGACGGCATAATCCAGAATGCGCAGGGCCGGACTGACAGATAACAAAGGGCTGCCGAGGAGCGAACCGGTGCCACCTGAAAAACTGGTGTAACGCAGCGGAGTGCTGCCACTGCCGGCACCTTGTGTGCCAATCAAGTGACTGGAATCGGTGAAGGTGATCCCCAGGCGAAAATCACCGGCGTTCGGTGGGGTACCTGAGATGCTCACATGCGTGCCAGTGCTGGCTGTGGGATCAATTATGGCGTAACTGTTGTTTCCTGCGATGGAAGGAGTGCTGTGATATCCGGCGGCGATCAAGGTGGAGCTGCCGCCGCCGATCAGATCCAGCGAGTCTCCGATCCGGGCACCGCTTAGTGGCGCGCCGCTGTAAGCCACAGTCGGTGTCGAGGCCTCGCTTGCCCAGCGGTAAACGCGAAAATTGCCGTTCGCCGGAGCCGCGGTTGTCAGGTTGCCGACATAAATCGCTCCGTCAGTGCCGACTCGGACGGTGTTAATCGCGAAGAGGCCGCCGCCAATGATGCCGCTGCCAATGTTAAGCCCGCCCAAATCGGCGCCCGTGAGTTTGTTCAGGATCCGGATATTTGTGGAACTTCCAGAAACGCTGGCCCGGCTAACCAGGTACAGGTGGTCGTTGCCATACGCCAAACCCCGCTCGTTATTTGCCGTTCCCAAGTACGCGTAACCCCCTTCGCCGGGCGCGAGCCAGCCGTCGCCTCCGCCAAAGGTGTTCAAGGGCGCAATACTGAATTGGGCTTGTCCGCCAACCGTCGCCAGCACTATGACGACCAGGATTGATAACACGCGAATCGCTTTCATACGGCAACCTCGATCCGGTCAGCTTTGATTATTACGAGCGCGATACTCAACCGAAAGCGCGCGCATTGTCAAGAAGCCATTGCGGGACCTGTGCAATTACCGCGCCGGCAGTTCCATCCTGAAGTCATGCGAATCACTGATCGCCGGCGCGTTTGAGCGGGTCCCAAAACCTGGAGTTGATCAGCCCCCGCGGATCGCCAAAAGCCGGATCGCGCGCAGGGTTGATTTTGCCGTCCTTACGCGCCTCGGAATGACCGTCCGTGAATCCTATAACGCCCTGGCCGCGGTGGCGGATCGAATCCACGCCCTCGTAGCCGCCGATCTGGCTGTTCTTCGGGTCCATGCAGGCCCACGGCCACCAACAACTGCTGCTCCAATAGCCGTCGCTCTTCGGCATCGAATCCGCGACGACGAAGCAGTCCGAGGGTGAGCGGATGGAGGTGCGTTTGAACCACGGCGACGTGTTGAAAACGATGCGGCCGACGGTCATGCTGCCGCCACCGTAGGGCCAGAGGCTGAGGAACCAACTGTTGATGCCGTAGCCGACTTTGTGGCAATCGAACGCCCAGTTCCACGTGAGGCCGTTCTCAAGTTGCGTGCCCCGGATCGCCGGGCAATGGAACAGGTTGCTCTGATTGCGCGCGTAGCCAATGATGGTCGTGCCCCACCAGTTGGTGAGTGACGGCGTGGCGTCCGCCGTGTTGAGGTTTTGGTTGCGGTGCGCCGGGAAGATGTCGCGGTTCTCGTCGGTGTAGAATTGGAGGTAAACGCCCATCTGCCGCAGGTTGTTCAGGCAGGATACGCGATGCGCCTTGTCCTTGGTCTTGGCCAGTGCCGGCAGCAACAGGCTGGCGAGAATGGCGATGACCGCGATCACGACCAGCAACTCGATCAAGGTAAACGCCAGCCGGCCGTGAGCGATCGCGGGTTTGGATTGGCGGCTTCGGGCGCTCATGGATGGCTGTTTTCCTATGCGCCATTTCGGCGATGGGGTCAAATCAGAAATCTTGCCGCTTTCTCGACGTCGGCCAAGGCGGCCGATGGCCCGCGGGGAAATTGCGCCTTGCCACACGAAATGCGCTCACCTACCTTGCGCAGCGTTGAACGATGCCACGCCGCCATTCACGTTCCTCGAAGGTCATTGCGCCCGCGAGGGAGTCTGCCCGTTGAACCAGGTCAAGGCCGGCACGGAAGTTTGCGTGCGGGAATTGCTGGCGGCGCATGACGTGCGCGACCGGTTGCGCGAGTTGGGCCTCGGCGAGGATCAGCGCGTGAGACTCGTGTCCCGCGACGCCAATGTCATCTGCCAGGTGTGCAACGCCCGCATCGGGTTGAGCGAGGAACTCGCCAGCACCATCCTGGTAGAACCGCTTGCTGAGACACCCGGCGCCAAGTAGCCATGCCCCCCGCCCTCCAACCGCTCAGCACGGTGGCAGCAGGTTCGGTGGCGACGGTTGCCGAAATCAAACTCCCGCCCGAATTCCGCCCGCGCCTGATGGAGATGGGCTTGCTTGTCGGCACCTCCGTCGAACTCGTCCGCTTCGCGCCGCTCGGCGACCCGGTCGAGATCAAGGTTCGCGGTTACAATCTCACGCTGCGCCGGAGCGAGGCTGACCAGATTCTGGTGAGATTGCCGGGTGGCGGGTGACACGAGCCGATGCTGATCGGTCCGCTTTTCATGGATTCGCCCGCACCAAAACCGAGCGCGGACATTGACCCAACTGCCGTTCGCGCTTCAGGGAAGGCTCACACGTCGTTGCGCTCCGGCTCAACGAGCGGACGCCCCATTCACTACGTCGCCCTCACCGGCAATCCGAATTGCGGCAAGACGACGGTGTTCAACGCGCTGACCGGTCTGCGCGCCAAAGTCGGCAACTATGCCGGTGTCACCGTGGAGCGCAAGGAGGGCCGCCTGCTCGGCGCGCCCGGGGCCGCGGACATCCGTGTGCTGGATTTGCCCGGGACGTACAGCCTCAGCCCCAACTCGCTCGATGAACAGATTTCGCGCGACGTGTTGCTCAACCGGCTGCCCGAACTGCCGCCGCCGGATTTGATCGCCGTCATCGTGGACGCTTCGAACCTTCAACGAAACCTCTACTACGCGACCCAAGTCATTGAACTGGGGCACCCAACGATCCTCGCCCTGAACATGATGGACGTGGCGGAATCCGTGGGCCACACGGTGGACGCGCGGAAGCTTGCCGAGTTGCTCGGCGTGCCGGTGGTGCCCGTGGTGGCCACCACGGGCAGCGGGATTGACGCATTGCGCCGGCAGATCGTGGCACTGGTGGAAAACGAAGCCGAGGTGAAGCCGCGGTTGTTCTGCCAGTTCCCAGGACCGTTCCGGATCGAGGCGACCAAGCTGGCCGACAGATTGGCGGAGGTCTTTCGCGAACGGTGGGTTCAAGCCACGGCGGAAGCCTTGCTCATCTTGAGCAACGAAAAAGCGCTGGCTTCGAGTTCCACGCACTACCCGCGGGCAATCCAGGATGACGTTGCCGCGGCCCGCGCGCGGCTCGACGCGCAGCAGGTGGACTGGCGAGGGTCGCCGATCGAATGGCGTTACGCCCGGGTGGCAGAGATCCAGCGGGCGGTGACCACGCAACTCGCGCCGCCGGGCGAATCCTTCAGTGACCGGCTGGATCGTGTGCTCACGCACAAACTCTGGGGCACGCTAATGTTCGTGGTGGTGATGGCGACGATGTTTCTCAGCATTTTCGTGTTTGCGAAAATCCCGATGGACGCAATCCAGGCGGCGGTGGATTGGCTGGGTGGCCGCGTTGGAGGGCTGATACCCTCGGGCGATTTGAACAGCCTGCTCGTCAATGGAGTGATTGCTGGCGTCGGCGCGGTGGTGGTGTTCCTGCCGCAAATCCTGATCCTGTTTCTGTTCATCGGTTTGCTCGAAGACACCGGCTACATGGCGCGGGCGGCGTTTCTGATGGACCGTTTGATGAGCAAGGTCGGACTGCACGGCAAGAGCTTTATCCCAATGTTGAGTTCGTTCGCGTGCGCGATTCCAGGCATCATGGCCACGCGGACCATCGAGACACCGAAGGACCGGCTGGTCACGATCCTCGTTGCGCCGCTGATGAGTTGCTCGGCCCGGCTGCCGGTGTACGCGTTGCTGATCGCGGCGTGCATTCCGGCGCGGGCGGTATTGGGGATTCCGAAACTGCTGCAAGGGCTGACGATGCTCTCGATGTATCTGCTCGGGGTCATTGTGGCGCTGCTGATGGCGTGGCTGTTCAAAAAGACTCTGCTCAAAGGCGAAACGCCGATGCTCATCATGGAACTGCCGCCCTACAAACGCCCGCTGCTGCGCGTCGTGCTGCGGCACATGTGGGACCGCTCGCGAATTTTTTTGCGCCGCGCGGGGACGGTGATTCTGGGGATCAACATTGTGCTGTGGTTCTTGGCGACATATCCGTGGAGCAAGGTGGTCATGAACGAATCCGACGCGAAGCGCGTCGCCATCGTCAAGGAGTCCTTTCCCAATGTCTCCCTCAGTTTTACAAGGCGCGGGTTGGACACAGAGAAGTTACGCGTAAACCTGGAGCCACTCGCGCAAACCAACCTGGCAGCCAGTGCCGTGCTGGGGCATCTTGAAGCGATAGACAAAGAAGAAGCCGGCGAAAAACTCCGCCACAGTTTCGCCGGCCGCATGGGCCGCGCCATTGAGCCGGTCATCGCCCCGCTGGGTTTCGATTGGAAGATTGGCATCGGCATCATCGCTTCGTTCGCCGCGCGCGAGGTCTTCGTCAGCACCATGTCCACGGTCTATAACGTCGGTGAGGCTGGAGAAGAAGACTCCAGCCGGAGCAACCTCGCCAAAACGTTGCTGGAGCAGAAACGCCCGGACGGTTCGCCGGTTTACACGACGCTGACCGCCGTGACGTTGATGGTCTTCTACGTGTTCGCGATGCAATGTGCCAGCACGGTGGCAATTGTGCGCCGCGAGACCAACACCTGGAAATGGCCGATTTTCCAGTGGCTCTACATGGGCCTCCTCGCCTGGGTCCTGGCGTTCGTGACCTACAAGGGCGGGCGGCTGCTCGGTTTGGGATAGCCTCGACCTCCGGCTCCCGGCGTCGCGCGCAGCCGCGGGCCGGGTCATGCAGTTATTTGTCGCATCGGCGATAAATCACTGCATGGGAACCCAAAGCGGTTCAGCGGGCGTGCCGGTGGATTGCGCGGCGTGTACGTCCCATCATCTTGAACGTCCACATCCGCAGGTTTCTCCCGCCGTTGCGGGGGCAGGTCCTGCCTTGTCTGGATCGTAATTCAGATACGGCCCGAGCCATTTTTCGGATTCCTGCAAAGTCATGCCTTTCCGAATGTGGTAATCGAGCAACTGGTCGCGGCCGAGTTTGCCGACGGCGAAGTATCGGGATTGCGGATGGGCGAAGTAGAGTCCGCTCACGCTCGAACCGGGCCACATGGCGCAAGTTTCGGTCAGCTTCATGCCGGTGTTTTTCTCGACAGCGAGCAATTCCCAAAGGATGCGCTTCTCAGTGTGGTCCGGGCAGGCGGGATAGCCCGGCGCGGGGCGGATGCCGCGGTATTTCTCTTCGATCAACTCTTCGCACGTGAAGCGTTCCTGTTTGCCGTAGCCCCACTCGGCGCGCACCCGATGATGCAAGAATTCGGCCAACGCCTCGGCCAGCCGGTCGGCCAGCGCCTCAGCCATGATCGCATCATAGTCGTCGTGATCGGCCTGGAACTCTTTCACCAGTTCGTCGAGGCCGATCCCCGCCGTCACGGCAAAGGCGCCGAGGTAATCGGGAGGTGGAAGGTTGAGAGTTGACGGTTGAGAGCTTTTCGGCGCAATGAAATCCGCGAGACACCAGTTCGGCGTGCCGTCTTCTTTGGCGAGCTGCTGGCGCAGGAAGTGGAGGACCGCGAGAGTCTTTGTGCGCGTGTCGTCGGCGTACAGTTCCATGTCGTCTCTCACCGAATTGGCCGGGAAAAATCCATACACGGCGCGGGCTGCAATCCGTTGCCCGCCGATGATTTTTTCCAGAAGCTTTTGGGCATCCGCAAAAAGCTTGCGCGCCTCCTCGCCGTGTCTCGGGTGATTGAAAATGGCCGGATAACGCCCGCGCAATTCCCAGGTGTGGAAAAACGGCGACCAGTCAATGAAGGGGACGAGGTCGGAAAGCGCGATGCTGGACGCGCGATGCGTGATGCCCGCAGGGGCATCCGAGGCTAGTACCCTGACGCCAAGGAACGCGGGTTTCGGCAAGTCGTCGTAGGTCAGCTTCGGCGCGTTGGCGCGGGCCGCTTGCAGCGAAATGAGTTTCCCTTTCTGGCTGGAATGATGGGCGCGGACGCGCTCGTATTCTTCGGTGATCTGTCGCGCCAACACGGGCTTCTGCTCCGGATTGAGCAACGCGCTCACTACGGGCACGGCGCGACTGGCGTCCAGGACGTGGATCACCGGCTCGCGGTAATGCGGCGCGATCTTGACCGCCGTGTGCGCCTTACTGGTGGTCGCGCCGCCGATGAGCAACGGAACTTTGCAGCCGGTGCGCTCCAGTTCGCGGGCGACATGCGCCATCTCGTCCAGGCTCGGCGTGATCAATCCGCTCAAGCCGATGATGTCGGCGTTTGCCTCGCTGGCCGTTTCGAGAATCTTCTCGCACGGCACCATCACGCCCAAGTCAATCACCTGGTAGTTGTTGCAGCCGAGCACGACGCCCACGATGTTTTTGCCGATGTCATGCACGTCGCCTTTCACTGTGGCGAGGACGATCCTGCCCTGCGACTTCACAGCGTGGCCGGCGGCTGCCAGCGCGGCCTTCTCCGCTTCCAAGAACGGCGTCAAGTAGGCGACGGCTTTCTTCATCACGCGGGCGGACTTTACCACCTGCGGCAGAAACATCTTGCCCGAACCGAAGAGGTCGCCCACCACGTTCATGCCGGCCATGAGCGGGCCTTCGATGACTGCCAGCGGGCGGCCGTATTTCTGCCGGGCTTCCTCGGCGTCCTGGTCAATAAAGTCCACGATGCCCTTGACCAGCGCGTGTTCGAGGCGTTGCTCGATGCTCCCTTCGCGCCAGGCCGTGTCGGTCATCTCCGACTTGTCCTTCGACTTGACCGACTCGGCGAATTTCAACAGGCGTTCCGTGGCGTCGGTCCGGCGGTTCAGCAGCACGTCCTCGACGTGTTCGAGCAGGTCTTTGGGGATTTCCTCGTAAACCTCCAACATGCCAGGGTTCACGATCCCCATGTCGAGGCCGGCGCTGATCGAGTGGTAGAGGAATGCCGCGTGCATCGCCTCGCGCACGGCGTTGTTGCCGCGAAAGGAAAACGAAATGTTGCTGATCCCGCCACTGACCCTCGCGCGCGGCAGGTTTTCCTTGATCCACTTCGTCGCGCGGATGAAATCCACCGCGTAGTTGGCGTGCTCCTCCAGTCCCGTGCCCACGGTCAACACGTTGGGGTCAAAAATAATGTCCTGCGGCGGGAACCCGGCTGCTTGCGTCAGCAATCCGAAGGCGCGCTGGCAGACGGCGATGCGCCGGTCAAACGTGTCCGCCTGGCCGCGTTCGTCAAAGGCCATCACCACCACCGCCGCGCCGTAGCGCCGGATGAGGCGGGCCTGATGCAGAAACTTCGCCTCGCCTTCCTTGAGGCTGATCGAATTCACGATGCCCTTGCCCTGAATACACTTCAGGCCCGCTTCGATGACTTCCCACTTCGAGGAATCCACCATCACCGGCACACGGGCGATCTCCGCCTCCCCGGCGATGAGGTTCAGAAACCGCGTCATGGAGGACACGCCGTCAATCATTCCCTCGTCCATGCAGACATCAATGATCTGCGCCCCGTTCTCGACCTGCTGGCGGGCGATGGACACTGCGGACTCGAAATCCCCGGCCTTGATCAATTGTGCGAACTTCGGCGAGCCGGCCACGTTCGTGCGCTCGCCAATGTTCACGAAATTTGTCCGGGGCGTGAGCGTGAGCGCGTCAAGTCCGCTGAGGCGCAGGTAAGGCTCGACGCTCGCGGGCTTGCGTGGCGGCAAATCCTTCACCGCCCGGGCGAGTTGCTCGATGTGCGCCGGGGTCGTGCCGCAGCAACCGCCGACGATGTTCAACCACCCGTTGCGCGCCCAGTCTTCCAGTTGTGGCGTGAGGGTTTCCGGCGTCTCGGGAAAGCCGGTCGGCAGCAGCGGATTGGGCAGGCCCGCGTTCGGGTGGCAACTCACGTAAATGGGCGCGAGGCCCGCCAGTTCCTCGATCAACGGGCGCATTTCCTTCGGCCCGAGCGCGCAGTTGATTCCCACGCTCAGGAGCGGCGCGTGCGAAATGGAATTCCAAAACGCTTCGACGGTTTGCCCCGTCACACCACGGTTGCTGCCCGCTTGTATGAACGTGACCGAGGCCATCAACGGCACGTGATGCCTGTTATGCGTCGCGGGATCCGGTTCTCCAGCGCTGTAGGGGAGGGGCAAAAGACCGCGCTCCTCCAGGATGCTTTGAATTGCGAAAAAGGCCGCCTTGCCGTTCAGCGTGTCGAAGATGGTTTCCACCAAAAGCAAGTCCGCGCCTCCATCAAGCAGGCCGTTGATCTGTTCGCCGTAGGCGGTGACGAGATCGTCGAAGGTGCTGCCCCGCGCCGCGGCGTTGCTGACATCAGTGGAGATTGACGCCGTCTTGGTCGTCGGGCCAATAGCACCGGCCACGAGGCAGACTCGGCCCGGTTGCGCCTGTTCCACGGCGTCCGCCGCCCGCCGCGCGCACTCGGCACCCGCCCTGGCCAGTTCATATGCCAGCGATTCCAGCCCGTAGTCCGCCAGCGAGAGCGATTGCGCGTTGAACGTGTTGGTTTCGATGATGTCGGCTCCTGCTTCGAGATATTGCCGGTGAATCCGCTCGATCAAACCCGGTTGGGTGACGTTCAAGAGATCGTTCAGCCCTTTGAGGTCCTTGTGCCAGGCTTTGAAGCGCTCGCCGCGGTAGTCGGCCTCGGCCAGTCGCTGCTGCTGGATCATTGTGCCCATCGCACCATCCAGGACGACGATGCGCTGGCCAAGCCAGCGCAGGAATGCCGCCGCCCGGGAGTCCGGTTTCACGTTTCGATTCACGGCGTGACAGTAGCCGGAACCAAGGGCTTCGCAAGTCAAAAATCAATGCATCAAGATATGAAGATATGAAGTTTGGACTGGCCCGCCGGAGGGGCGGGAAAAGGTGGCCACTGGTCCAGCTCGCCCGTCAACTTCGTGACGCGTTTGCATTCGGTTGTCGGCGAACTGACCTCCTGGTCCAGACTTGCGCCAGGGGCTTCGTTGGCGTGCGTCACCGCCCTTGGTCGTTGTCAATCCCACGGGCCGCCTCTAGCCTGCGGGCGCTCGCTGCGCATGACGACGACCCAACAACACGCCACGCTGTCCGCCGCCAACTGTCAGGTCGCGTTCGACAACTTGACGCGGCAGCTTTATGCCACCGACGCGTCGCATTACCAGATCGAGCCGTTGGCCGTGGCTTTTCCACGCGACGCGGCCCAGGCGAGTTCCATCATCCAGGCCGCGGGCAACGCCGGAGTGTCCGTGACCCCGCGCGGCGCGGGGACCGGCCTGGTGGGCGGCGCCATCGGCGACGGGTTGGTGCTGGATTTGGCGCGGCACAATCGCACGATCGGCGACCTGAACCCCGAGCAGCGCACCGTGCGGGTCGGAGCGGGAGTGGTGCTGGATGAATTGAACGAGGCCTTGCGCCCGGCGGGCCTGTGCTTCGGACCGGACGTGGCGACGAGTTCGCGGGCGACGCTGGGCGGCATGATCGCGAACAATTCGTCCGGCGCGCGCGCGCCATTCTACGGCATGACCGCCGACCATGTCGCGGAACTGGAGATCGTCCTCAGCGACGCGCGCGTACTCATGGTGGGACCGGAGTCGGACAGCCTGCCGCGCCAGCGCGAGTTGATCGAGGACTTTGCGCTGTTCAACGCGGTCGAGATCACCGAACGTTTTCCGCGCGGCTTGGTGAAACGCTGGCCAGGTTACGCGTTGGAACGCGCGGCGCGCGAGCCTTCCAACCTGATTCAAATCCTCGCCGGCAGCGAGGGCACGCTCGCTGCCATCACTTCCGCGACGCTCAAGCTCGTCCCCACCCCGGATGAGATCGGGCTGGGCCTGATCTTTTTCGACGCGATTCCGGAGGCGATGCAGGCGACGACCGAATTGCTGGATCTTAAGCCGGTCGCCATCGAACATCTGGACCGGCTGCTTCTCGATCAATCCAAAGGCCAGCGGGAATTTCAGGCCGCACGCGATTTGCTCGAACTGGATACGCATCCGTGCGCCTCGGTGCTGGCGGTCGAGTTTTACGGCGACGTGGAGGATCGCCTCGCCGCGTTGGAAAGGCGCCCCATGGGTCGGCGCAAAAAAGTCATGCAGACGCTGGCCCAGATCAACCTCGTGTGGTCGCTCCGCAAGGCGGGGCTTTCGCTGTTGATGGGCCGGAAGGGTGACGTCAAGCCGGTGACGTGCATCGAAGACGCCGCGGTGCGACCCAAGGACCTGGCCGCGTATCACGCGGGGTTGTCGAAAATTCTCGACGGTCTCGGGCTGGAGGCTTCGGTCTATGGCCACGCGGCGGGCGGCCTGCTCCACGTTCGGCCGATGCTTGATCTTCATTCCGCGGACGATTTAAGAAAGTTTCGACAGGTCACCGAGGAGGTGGCGGCGCTCGTGAAGCAGTTCAAGGGTTCGTTTGCCGCGGAACATGGCGTCGGTTTGGGGCGGACGGAATTTCTAAGGGATCAAGTCGGCGAGGCGGCGCACTTGATGATGCGGCAGATCAAACGCTCCTTCGATCCGCACAACCTGTTCAATCCGGGCAAGCTCATTGACGACGGCCGCTACAAACTGGATGCGGATTTGCGCCAGGGCGCGGGCCGCTCGATCAAGCTGCCGTTCGAGCCGGTGCTGGCGTTTGCGGCGCGCGACGAATCGTTCGTGCGGAATCTCGAGCAGTGCAACGGTTGTGGCGGTTGCCGCAAAGCCGCGCCCACGATGTGCCCGACCTATGTCGCGACCGGCGAGGAGATCATGTCCACGCGGGGCCGCGCGAACGCGATCCGGGCCGCGCTCGAACAACGCGGCGTAAAAGGCGATCCGTTGCGGTCGGTGGAGATCGAGGCGGCACTCACGAATTGCCTCGCGTGCAAGGCCTGCACCAGCGAGTGCCCGTCCAACGTCAACCTCGCCTTGCTCAAGGCGGAGTTGCAGCACGCCCGCATCCAGCGCGACGGGCTTTCGTTGCGCGAACGGTTGTTCAGCGCGCCGGACCGGCTCGGGCGATTGGGTTGCGCGATGCCGCGGCTGGGGAACCTGCTGCTGGATTCGTCGGTGTTGCGGAAACTGCTCCGTCGCGTGGCTGGCGTCTCCGATGTGCGGCCCTTGCCGCATTACACGCGGCAACGGTTCGACCACTGGTTCGCCCGACATGAGCGCACGTTGCCCGTGACGCGCGGGCGCGTGGTGCTGTGGGACGACACGTTCGTGCGCTACCACGAGCCCGACATCGGCATCGCTGCCGTGCAAGTGCTGGAAGCAGCAGGTTTCGAAGTCGCGCTGGCCGAAGGCCGGGATTGCTGCGGCCGTCCGGCGTTCAGCCAGGGGAATCTCGACGCCGCGCAGAGTTCGGGACGCCACAATCTTGCGTTGCTGGGCGGCGATACGGACAACGCGCCCATCCTGTTTCTGGAGCCGTCGTGCTACTCGATGTTCATTGAGGACTACCGCGAGTTACGGCTGGAGGAGGCCGATCGCATTGCCACGCGCTGTTTTCTGTTCGAGGAATTTCTCGACGACCTGTTGCGCCGCGAACCCGGGGCGCTGCGCTTCCGTCCGCGCCAGGCGAACGTCGCGATCCATGTGCATTGCCACGCCAAGGCCCTGACGAATCCGGCGTTCATGCACCGGCTGGCCATGCGGCTGCCCGACCGCAAAGTCACCTACCTCGACACCGGGTGCTGCGGCATGGCCGGTGGATTCGGAATGCTCGCGGAGAAGTATGACCTTTCCGTGGCCGTCGCCGGGCCACTGATCGAAAAAGTGAAGTCGTTGCCGTACGGAACGGCCATCGTGGCGTCTGGGACGAGTTGCCGGCATCAGATTGATCATCTGGCCCCGGTGCATGCGCGGCACATGGTGGAAGTGCTGGCGGAGGCGCTGGAGTAAACGACGTGTTGCGTGCTGCGTGTTGCGTCAGGTATGAAGGAATTATCCGCCTGCCACTTGACGCAACACGCAATACGCAACACAGACCTCTTCGTCAGCCGCCAAGGCCTCGAAAAAATCGCCTGGCTGTTTCACACGTGGCCTGGCTCAACTCCTCCAACGTCCAGCCCTTCACTTTCGCCGCCATTTCGGCGATTTCCTTCACGTAAGCCGGCTCGCAACGTTTGCCGCGAAACGGTTCTGGCGCGAGAAATGGGCAATCCGTTTCCAACATGAACCGGTCCCGCGGCGTGGCCGCCAATGAGTCGCGCACGTTTTGGCCGTTCTTGAACGTCAGGATCCCGGTGAAGCTCACGAGCGAACCGAGCTCAAGCACCTGAGGGAGGCGCTCGGGGGATTCGCTGAAGCAATGGAACACACCGCGAACCCGGTCGGCGAATGGCCGCAACTGGGCCACGGTGTCATCAAAGGAATCGCGCTGATGGATGACGACGTTCAGCCCTGTCTCGACGGCGATCTCCAGATGCTGACGGAACAGGTCGGCCTGCTTGCGCTTGTGCCGTTCGTCGTCTTCCGCCGTGCCGGTTTTGCGGCGGCTGGGCAGCCAATGGTAATCCAGCCCGGTTTCGCCCAGGGCCACGACCTTGGGATGTCTCGCCAATCCGCGTAGCGCGGGACGGATGTCTTCGGGCGCTTCGTGCGCGTGGGAGGGATGCCAGCCGGCGATGGCGAAAACCATGTTGTCCCGTTCCGCGAGCGCTACTGCTCGCCGGCTGCTGTCGAGGTCCGTTCCGATGGAGTTGATCTTAGTGATGCCTGCGGCGCAGGCGCGGGCGAGCATCTTGTCGAAGTCCTTCTCGAAGTCGGGATAATCCAGGTGCGCGTGGGTGTCGTAAAAGTTCAGCATAGTCGGTGGTCAGTGATCATCAGCCAGTTTGACGTGCTCGGTTTGCTGCTGACCACGGACTACTGACAACGGACTCCCCAAGAATTCAAGTTGATTTCCAAATGTCACGCCGCTATCTCTCGTCCCGTCGGAAAAACCAGAACCGTTCATCAATTATGGCCAACACCTGTTACCACCCCAGCATCGAAGGCGCGCAACATGGCGCCAAAAGCCTCGCGCAGTTTCTCGACTACGCGAAGAAATCGGGCGCGACCGGCGCGCAGCCGTCCAACTACATGCTCCACGGCGATGCCGGATTCAAAAGCGCCAGGGAGATCAAGGACACGTTCGCCAAGGCGAAGCTGAGTCTCGACGGGGTTTCGTCGCACTGCGCGTTCTGGGTTCACACGACGGCGTGGACCGGCAGTCCGACCATCCGGCCGTTCATTCCGGCAGACGTCGCCAAAAAGTCGCCGGAGGAAATCGAGAAGTGGGCGGAAGATTACATTTTGCGTCTGCTCGATCTGTGCGCCGAACTGGGCGTGAAGATCGTGCCGATGTTCTGGGGCGCCGCCTTCGGCTGGGAGGTCGCGACTGGCTATCCGTGGGGTTTCTGGAAGGGCGGCGATTACGACTTGATCAAGGAAGGCCAGGAGCGGTTCGTCAAGAAGACTTCGAAAATCCGGAGGCACGCGAAGTCACTCGGGATGTACCTGGCGCACGAGATTCATCCCGGCACGGCGGCCAGTTGCGCGGATGACTTCAAGATGCTGGTCGAAATCTGCCGCAACGACAAATGCCTGGCCGTGAACGCCGATCCGTCCCATTGCTGGGAAGGGGAGGATTGGGAGACGCGCTTCCGCAAGGTCGGCCCGCGCATCTACGCCTGTCACGTGAAAAACTTCGTCATTCGTCCCGGCTTCCCGCTCCGTGCGATCGCGCCGGACTGGCCGGATCGCGCCATGCAGTTCGTGGACATTCCCTCCGGCGACCTGAACATGCTGCGCTACGTCGAGATGCTGATCAACGTCGGCTACCCGCAACGTTACTGCGAAATCATGGGCACGAAGACCGCGCCGCTGATCGTCGAAGCCGAGAGTGCCTATCGCGACCTCGAAGCCACGAGCGCCAACGGCATCGCCTACGTGCGCGACCATCTCTGCTTCCCGCTGGCCGCGGGGTCGTTTGAGGAGGGCATGGGGGCCTAGCCTTTCACTCCTGATGGCGCCAGACGCGAGGCCTGGCCGATACCGGATACGCCGCCTCGCGGCGTGGCTTGAGGGATGGACTGCGGCTCAGTTCGGCGCCAGCGCGCGGATCAGGTCGTCGTACATTTTTGCATCCTCTCGCTTCCCGAGTTTTTGCGCCAGTGCCAGGAGTTTGCGGTGGATGGCAAGCCGGTCGGGGTAATCCTTGACCTCCTCGATGAATTTGCGGTAATGCGCGTAAGCCTCCGCGTCGCGATTGGCGGCCATGAGTCGTTCGCCCAACGTCAACCGCAGCCGGATGCGTTGTTGCGGCGAGGGGTCCAGTTTTAGCGCCTGCTGGTACGTGCTCACGGACGAAGAAGGTTTTCCCTGTGCCGCGTAGAGGTCGGCGAGTTTCTCGGTGAGCACGGCGCTTTCGCGCGTCGCCGCAAGGTCTTCGAGGAAACGAACGATCTCTTCCAGCGGCGCGCCGCGGGCGCGATGCAGGTTCGCCCAGCGCAGATGCGACCACTCGCTTCGTTTGTCCCTGCGCTGTTCCAATTCACGATGCTGCTCGTCGGGATTCTTTCCGAACGGACGATACAGCGGGTCGCCGACGACGGTGGTTTGCCAGGACAGCGTGCTTTGCGCGGCGTAGGCGGCTTCGCCAAAAGTGAAACCAAAGAAAATGAGCCGGGCCGTGAACACGGCCACGTCCGGCGTGCCGCCGAGATAAGGCTCATCCACGCAACCCATGGTGATCGTCGCGCCCCTGGCCAGCAGCGGGCCGACCCAGTTGCGGTTCGGCGTCCGCAGGTTCGCTCCACTGAACGAGTGAAGGTGATATGCGAACGCGCCCGGCATGAACTCCACCGTCGGCAACGTGAACGGACCCGCGACCGTTTCGCGATACCACCCGGCGTAATAAGCGATCTGGCTCATGGGGAAGCCGGGCGGAAAAACGTCGGCGTTCGTGTCCACGATCGTTTCGAAGCCCAGTTGATAAGCGACCTCGGCGGCGCCGCGAATCCAATCCTCACCCTGCTTGAAGCTGCTGTCCACTTGGCCCCGCAGATCGAAATAGGCCCGGCCCCACAACCCATCGCGCTCCGCCTGCATCGCTTTGTCCACGAGGCCACGCGCAATTTCCGGCGATGGCCCGTCCAGCCGCGTGACCAACAGCACGCCGTTGGTCGGGTGAAACGCCAACCCGTTGGTCGCCGCATAAAGTGGATTTCCCAACGGGCCGGCCAGTGGCCAGTGGTGGTTGATCAACGGCAGACAGGCCAGTTCGCTGTCCACCGCCGCCTCATTGCGTCGGAACTCAGCGCGCATCGTTTCTTCGCCGGGGTCCTTATCATTCGCGTCGCGCAGAATCTTGATCGGCACGCCGCGGCACAGGACGGCGTAGCGGATCTTCGACTCGAGCACCTTGCCCGCGACGCGAACCGGTTTGCCGTTTGTGCCCGGAAGTTCGCCCGGACCCAAGGTCCACAGTTTTGCCGCCTCCAGCTTTTTGGCGAGCGGCCTGGCAAACTTGATCCGATAGTCCGGGCGGGAAATCTCTTCGCCGGTATCCAGGTCGAAACCGAACACCTGCGCGGCCGGCACCTGGCGCTTCTCGGCATAGTAACTGGCCAGCGCCTTGGACTCGGGCAGGCGCGAGTTGTAGATGACGATGACTTCGTCGCCCGCGGCCTGTATTTGGGCCGGGGCGCAGAGGCACGACGCAATTACGGTCAGCCACAGGGCGCGAGTCATTTTCGAAGCAACATCGTCCTCGGCGATCTCCGGCACGTCAAGGCGTGCTTGAGGCGCGCGCCGCTGTTTGCAAGAATTCACGCGTCGCCCGTCACTTTCAACCCGTCCCACGCCAGCACCACGCCGTCGGGCAGTTCGGCCTGCGCCGCGTCGTGGTCGTAGTCGTGCGTCAGGTGCGTGAAATAAGTCCGCCCGGCGCCAATCCGCCGTGCGGCCGTCAGCGCCTCGTCCAGGCACATGTGGGTTGGATGCGGCGCCCGGCGCAATGCGTCGAGCACGGCGATCTCGGCTCCTTGGACTTCCGCGATGACTGCGGGCGGAACTTCCTTGCAGTCGCTCAGGTAGGCGAGGCGCTTGCGCCCCGCCTGGACGAACAGGAACCCGTGCGTCGTCATCTTCCCGTGCGGCAAGGGCAGGGGAATGATGTCGAGGTCGCCGAGTTTGAACGGCCCTTCGATCAAGTGCGGTTCGGGGATGAAATAGCCGCGGGGCCGCGGGCCGTCATGAAACGCATACGCGTACACGCGCCGCAAGGCCGCCATGGTCTCGGCGTTGGCATAGACCGGCAGCGCCGTGCCGCCGCGTTCGTCGCAGAACCGCCGGCAATCGTCCAGCCCCATGATGTGATCGGCGTGGGCGTGCGTGAAGATCACCGCGTCGAGCCAGCGAATGTTTTCGCGCAACACCTGAATGCGGAACTCGGGCGTCGTGTCCACGACCAGTTTCGTCCGGTCGGTCGCCACGTAGATGGAGGGCCGGGTGCGCCAGTTTTTCGGATTGGCCAGGAATTCGGGTGGGTACTCCTTGGCGATGAGCGGCACGCCTTGCGAGGTGCCGCTGCCGAGGAAGGTGAACGAAAAACTCATGCGGCGGTGGCGAGGGGCGCGAAACCGGCGGAGTACCGATCGCCGAGCCTTCGCGTTTCAAGAACTCCTTTGACAACGCACCGGGTCGGGAACCGGTGTTCCGGTGGAAGTTTTCTTTTGCCGAACGAAGTCATAACGCTCAAATTGCGCGCGCAATCTAAACGTGTTGACGACGCTGCGCATCAAAAACCTCGCCCTGGTCGCCGACCTCGCGCTGGAATTCCAGCCCGGCTACAACGTCATCACCGGCGAGACCGGCGCCGGCAAGTCCATCCTCATCGGCGCGCTCAACCTTGTGCTCGGCGGCCGGGCCGATCGGACGCTGCTCCGCACCGGCGCGGACAATTGCACGGTCGAGGCCGTCTTTGATGTCAGGGAACTGCTCGCCAAACGGTCGGAGCGCCAGGCACCGCCTCGGCGCGTTTCGGATGGCGACCACCTACCGGCCGGGACGGTGCTCGTCGCTCCGTCGTCGCTCCAGACTTTCCTCGACGAAAACGGCCTCGAACCTTGCGACCAAAACCAGCTCGTTCTCAAACGCACGTTCACCAGCGCCGGCGCGAACCGCCAGTTCGTCAATGGAACGCCCACCACGCTCAACGTGCTCGCGGGCATCGGTGAGTGGCTCGTGGACGTTCACGGTTCGCACGATCATCAATCGCTGCTCCACCCGGCGAGACAACTGGCCATCCTCGACGCATTCAGTGCATTGGAAGGGGAGCGCGAGGCGTTCGGCGAACGGGTGCGCCGGCGCTCTGCACTCGAAGCGGAAAGGTCCGCGCTCATCGTTGACGAAAAATCCTATGCGCAACAACTCGACCTGCTGCGTTTTCAAGTGCGGGAAATCGAGACTGCGCAATTGCGCCCCGGCGAAGAGGAGCAGATGACGCAGGAGCACCACCGCGCCAGCAACGCGGCGAAACTCTTGCAGTTGGGTCACGCCGTGCTCGATGTTTTGAGCGAGAGCGATGACTCATTGCTCACGCGAGCCGGTACGGTTGGGCGCACGCTTCAGGAATTGCAGCGCGTTGATCCTGCCGCGGCCCATTTGACAGAGTTGCACGAGCAAGCCGTCTCCGCCTTGCGTGACTTGCAGGCCGGGGTTTCGCGCTACGCCGACAAAGTTGACGTTGATCCCGCCCGCCTCGCTGAACTGGAGGATCGGCTCAATCTCATCCAGTCGTTGAAGCGCAAATACGGCGCGAATCTGTCGGAGGTCGTCTCGTTCGGCACCGATGCGAGGCAGAAACTCCAAAGCCTCGAATCCCGCGATGCCGAACTCGCGCGCCTCAACGCCGCGCTCACCAAGTTGGACGCGGAGTTGCTGAAGTCCGGCAAGAAACTCTCCGCCGAGCGTCGCAAGGTCATCCCGCAACTCGCCCGGGCCGCTGCCAAACAACTGGCCGATCTCGGATTCAGTCAATGCAAGTTTGATGTCGCCATCACATCGGTCGCCGAATCACCCCTCACCCAGCCTGCGGCCACCCTCTCCCCATCCGATGGGGAGAGGGACGGGGTGAGGGGCGTGCGGCTTTCTTCGTCCGGCCTCGACACCATCGAATTCCAATTCTCTCCAAACGTCGGTGAGCCGTTGAAGCCGCTGCGGGCCATCGCGTCGAGCGGTGAAATGGCCCGCGTGATGTTGGCGTTGAAAACCGTGCTCGCCGCCGAGGATGCAATCCCGGTGCTGGTCTTCGACGAAGTGGACGCCAACATCGGCGGCGAAACCGCGAACGCCGTCGGCGAGAAGATGCGGCGACTCGCGAAGCGGCGGCAGGTTCTCTGCATCACGCATCTGCCGCAGGTCGCGGCGCCGGCGAACGCGCATTTCGTGGCCACGAAGCAGGTGATTCAGGGACGCACGATTTCCGAGATCGCCTTGCTCGAACCTGCGTCGCGGGTCACGGAGTTGGCACGGATGCTCGGTGGCCAGACCGACGCCGCCCGCAAACACGCCGAAGCTCTGCTTCAATAGCGGCCAGGTATGCGAGGCTTTCAACTCCCGCCGGCCGTCGCCACTGGGGTAGTGGGGCAGCCGTCCCGGCTGCCTGAGTCGCGGCGACCGTCCCGGTTGTCGTTGGGGCCGGCAGGCGAGACGCCCACGGGGACTATCACAGGCGGGACGCGTACGCCACTACGGCGTTCGCTTGCCCAGTTGAGAAATTGGATTTCCTTTTTCGGCCTCGGGCGTAGATTGGTCCACGGCAACCAAACTGAACCAATGCCTCGCCACCAGCCATGGTTTCACGGAATCGCGCAGCCGTTGATTGTCGGCGCGATCCTCGTTGTGCTACGACCTTGCGCGGATGCGGCTGCCGCCCGGGACAAAGTTGATTTCGCCACACAAATCCGCCCGATCATTTCCGCGAAGTGCTTTCCCTGTCACGGCCCGGACGACAAGGCCCGGAAGGCAAAGCTCCGCCTCGACTTGCGCGAGGAAGCCACGAAGGAGCGCGAGGGCATTCTTCCGATCAAGCCTGGCGACTTGGCGCACAGCGAGATGATCCGCCGGATCACGAGCACCGATCCTGACGACATCATGCCCAAGCCGGAAGCCGGCCATCCGTTGTCCCCGGCAGAGATCGAGTTGCTGAAAAGGTGGGTGCTGCAAGGCGCGCCCTACGCCGGCCATTGGGCGTTCACCAAACCGGCGCGGCCCGCCCTGCCCAACGTCAGGCAGCGCTCGTGGCCGAAGAACGCGATTGATCATTTCGTCCTGGCCAAGCTGGAGGAGAACAAATTGAAACCCTCGCCGCCGGCCGATCGCTATGCGCTGATTCGCCGCCTGTCGCTGGACCTCACCGGCCTGCCGCCAACGCCCGCGGAAATCGAGGCGTTTCTCAAGGACATATCGCCCGCCGCCATCGAGAAGGTCGTGGACCGGCTGCTCGCGTCTCCAGCCTACGGCGAGAAGTGGACGCGCATGTGGCTCGACCTCGCGCGCTATGCCGATTCCTATGGCTATGGGCAGGATTCGCTGCGGCCCAACAATCCCTGGCCCTATCGCGATTGGGTGATCAACGCCTTCAACCGGAACATGCCGTTCGATCAGTTCACCATCGAGCAGCTCGCCGGGGATTTGCTGCCCGATCCGAGCGAGGAACAGCAGATCGCCACGGCGTTTCATCGCAACACCATGACCAACGTCGAGGGCGGCACGGACGACGAGGAATGGCGCGTGGCCGCCGTCAAGGACCGCGCGAACGTCACCGCGCAGGCCTGGATGGGTCTCACCATGGGCTGCGCGCAATGCCATTCGCACAAGTTCGATCCCATCACGCAGAAGGAGTACTACCAGTTCTACGCTTTGTTCGATCAGACCGAGGACAACGACCAGCCCGACGAGCGCCCGATCCTGCCGCTGCCGTCCAAGGAGCAGCGTGCGCAGATCGAAAAACTGAAGGCTCAAATCGCTTCGCTGGAGAACAAAATCACCGCCGACAGCCCCAAGCTCACCGCAGAGTTGGCTCAGTGGGAAAGCGTGGCCAAGTCTCCTGACGCCTGGCGAATCGTCAAGCCTGTGGCGATCAACTCGTCGAAAGGAACGACGTTTCAATCCTTGGCTGATGATTCGCTTCTTGCCGGGACGAATTCGCCCGACAAGGACACGTATGTTCTGGAGCTTCCGCTGCCGGCGGCCGGCGCGAGTGCGCTGCGCCTCGAAGTCCTGCCGGATGATTCGTTGCCGTCGCACGGTCCGGGCCGGAGCGAGGATGGCAACTTTGTTCTGAGTGAGCTTGAGTTGTTGCTCAAGTCGGCGGCCAACAAACCGGCGCGTGCCCGTTTTGTCCGCATCGAACTGTCCGGGGACAAGCGAATCCTGTCCCTCGCCGAAGTGCAGGTGTTCAGTGATACGAAGAACGTCGCGCCGGGCGGCAAGGCGTCCCAATCGAGCGTGGCCTACGAAGGCGCCGCCGGACGCGCTATTGATGGCAACACCGACGGCGATTACGAGGGCGCGAAATCCACTACGCACACTGCGGACGAAGCCAATCCGTGGTGGGAAGTGGACTTGGGCGAGGAACAAAACGTGGATTCCATCGTGGTGTGGAACCGAACGGACGGCGCCGTGGGCGAACGGCTGGCGAACTTCCGGTTGTTGGCGCTGGACGCCGCGCGCAAGCCGGTCTGGACGACGCAAACTGCCACCGCGCCCAAGCCAAGCGTGAAGTTGGATCCGGGTGAACGGCGGATCCTGATCAAACGGGCCACGGCCACCCTGAGCCAGAAGGGCCGCGAGGTTTCTCGCCTGGTCAATGGCGAATCCGACGGCAAGGAAGGCTGGGCCACCGGCGGCGGGATCGAAAAGCCGCAGGCCGCCGTGTTTGAATTCGCGGAGGCGTTGCCGGCGGGTGCAGTAACGCTGAAGCTCTCTCAAAACTACGGCAAGCAGCGCACGCTGGGCCGGTTTCGCCTGGCACTCACTGACAAGTTGATGCCGGCCGTCGCGTGGTCGGCCGAGGTGGATTCGGTGTTGGCGTTGGCGCAGGGCGCTCGCACCGCGGCGCAGATGGGCGAGTTGCTGAAATGGTTCCGGCAATACGCAGCAGCCACCGCTGAGATTCAGGCCCGGATCGAACCACTGCAAAAGGAACTCGACGGCATCAAGCCGATCCAAATCCCGATCATGCGCGACCTGCCGGCCGACAAACGGCGCGTGACCCATTTCCTCAACAAGGGAAACTTCCTTGATCCAGGGGATGAAGTGTCGCCGGGCATTCCGGCGGCGTTCCATGCGTGGCCGGCGAACGTGCCCACCAACCGGCTGGGCGTGGCGCGCTGGCTGATGAGTCCGGAAAATCCGCTGACCGCCCGCGTGATGGCGAATCGTTTCTGGGCGCAACTGTTCGGCGCAGGGCTGGTGGAGACCGAGGAAGATTTTGGGACGCAGGGAACTCTGCCGACGCATCCGGAGCTGCTGGACTGGCTCGCGGTGGAATTGCGCGATGGCGGCTGGGACGTCAAAAAACTCCTCAAGACCCTCGTCCTGAGCGCGACGTATCAGCAAACGTCCCGTGTCACGCCGGCACTCCTGCAAAAGGACCCGCGCAACCGGTGGCTCTCGCGAGCGCCGCGCCGTCGCCTCGAAGCCGAACTCGTCCGCGACCAGGCGCTCGCGTTGAGTGGGCTTCTCAGCCACAAGATCGGCGGGCCGAGCGTCTATCCTCCGCAACCCGACGGCCTCTGGCGCGTGGCCTTCGATGGGACACGCGCCTATCCGACCAGCAAGGGCGAGGACCGCTACCGCCGCGGGCTTTACACGATTTGGCGCCGCACCATTCCATATCCGAGCATGACCACGTTTGACGCGCCGAGCCGCGAAACCTGCACCTTCCGTCGGCTGCCCACCAACACGCCGTTGCAAGCCTACGTGACGCTCAACGATCCGGTCTATGTCGAGGCGGCGCAGGCGCTGGGCCGGCGGCTGGTGCGTGAGGGCGGCGTGACCGTCGAGGACCGGCTGCGTTTCGGCCTGCGCCTGGTGTTGGGCCGGCCGGCGGCGAAAACACAGATCACGGCGTTGAAACAGTTGTTCGAATCGGAGCTTGCGCATTACCGTTCCACGGAGAAGGATGCGTCAACGCTGGCGACAGAGCCGCTCGGGCCGTTGCCGGAGGGTCTGGACGCGGCGGAAGCGGCGGCGTGGACGGTGGTGGCGAATGTCTTGTTGAACCTGGACGGCGTTTTGGTGAAGAGTTAGCAACGTGAACCCGAACATGAGCGACCTGCTGGATTTCCGACTCGCGCACACGCGGGCCATGACGCGGCGGCACTTCTTCGGACGCGCCGGCATGAGTCTGGGGGGCATTGCTCTCGGGCAATTGTTCGCGCGCGAAGTTTTCGCCGCCGGCTCCGGCGCCAAGCCCGCCGCGCCGAATCCGCTCTCGGTCAGGCCCCCGATGATTCCCGCCCGCGCGAAGGCGGTCATTTACCTCCACATGGCCGGCGCGCCGCCGTCCCTGGACATGTTCGATTACAAGCCCAAGCTGAACGAACTCCACATGCAACCTTGCCCCGAGTCGTTGTTCAAGGGGATGCGGTTCGCGTTCATCAAGGGCGTGCCAAAGATGCTCGGCTCGCCGCACAAGTTCCAGCAGCACGGCAACAGCGGCGCCTGGGTGAGCGAGTTGCTGCCGCACACAGCGAAGGTCGTTGACGACGTTTGCATCGTGCGGTCGCTTTGGACGGACCAGTTCAACCACGCACCCGCGGAGTTGTTTCTGTTCACCGGATTGCAGCGGCCTGGCAACGCGTCTCTCGGCTCGTGGGTCACATATGGTTTGGGCAGTGAGAACCAGGACCTGCCGGGGTTCATCGTGCTGTCGAGTGGCGGCACCGATCCGAGTGGCGGGAAGAATCTTTGGAGCAGCGGCTTTTTACCGGGCGTCTATCAGGGCGTGCAATGCCGCACGTCGGGCGAGCCGATTCTTTACGCCGACAATCCGCCGGGCATGAACCGCGACAGCCGCCGGCGCAGTCTCGACGCTTTGCGCCAGTTGAATGAAGCCGAGGCCAGACTCTTCGGTGACCCCGAAACCGTCACGCGCATCGAGCAATACGAACTCGCCTATCGCATGCAGATCAGCGTCCCGGAGGTGTTCGACCTTTCCAGGGAGCCGGAGGCGATCCGCGAGATGTACGGCGCGAAGCCGGGTGAAGGCGGTTTCGCCAACAACTGCCTGCTCGCGCGCCGGCTCGTCGAGAAGGGCGTCCGCTACGTGCAACTGTTCGACTGGGGCTGGGACATGCACGGCACCGGCAAGGACAACGACCTGGTGACCGGCCTGCCGAAGAAATGCAGGGACGTGGACCAGGCCTGCGCGGCGTTGATCGCCGATTTGAAACAGCGCGGCCTGCTGGATCAGACGCTGGTGGTCTGGGGCGGTGAATTTGGCCGCACGCCGATGAACGAGGCGCGCAACGGTTCAACGTTTCTCGGCCGCGATCATCATCCGAATTGTTTTACGATGGTGCTGGCCGGCGCGGGCATCAAACGCGGCTTCGTTTATGGCGAGACCGACGAGTTTGGCTACAACGTCGCACGCGACAAGGTGAGCGTTCGCGATCTGCAGCAGACCATCCTCCATCAACTCGGCTTCGACGCGCACCGGTTCAGCTACCTGTATCTCGGCCTGAACCAACGGTTGATTGGGCCGACTGAGGAAGCACAGTTGATCAAGGAGATTCTGGCGTAAGACAGCAGTCGTGACTGGCCAGCGGAGGAGCACAGTCTCGCCGTGCTCGCTGACTTCCGCCTATCCTCACGTTAGGCGTTGTCATACGGCCAGATTGCTTTGTGCGTTCGTCTATACTCAACGACGCTTGGGTCGTGTAATAGGTCTTGGAGCTTTGCTTGGATGTCCGCCTCGGGGATGATGGTGTCACCCGACTCCTCGAAATGGAAATGCAGCGAGATCAAGTCGAGTGTCCAAAGGCCGCTGTTCCAAATTGAGAGCTTGGGACTGAAGTGCCAGAAAAGCTCTCGAACTGTCCGGCAGTCCCGGTGGCGGGCATTCTTCGGTGTGATCTTTGGAAAGGTGGTGGCTGGTTGGTTCTTGAATCCGGCGCTCAGAGTAACCGCGGTGCGCCGGAAATCGGCGTCCGAAAGTGAGTCCACGTATGCTCGAAAGTCGAAGGCGATGAAACGGATGTTGTGTGTGATGTCGTTCCTGACGCGGTTGAGGCTGAGCAGGAATCCTCGGTAATCCGGCTCCATGAGGTTCATTCGGGTAGCTAGATGCACCCGTGAAGTGAAACTGTCGCGGGGTGTCAGGCTCTCGCGAACGTGTGGACGCAGTCGGAGCTTCTCGTGGATGAGATGCGTGAGAGCACCCTCGAAAAGGGAATGGACCTTGAGGACGAATGCCCAATCGTCAGCGACATCCAGTAGTCGGTAATAGAATAGCGGAGGTAGGCCGAGGCGAAGCTCTGCGAGTAAAGCCGTCTCGAAAGTCCCGGCGTGAATGCCAGCGACGCGGCGGCCTTGCGGTGGTTCTGGTTCGTCAGGATTCACGGGAGACGCCGACAACGCCTAGCAGATGATGGACGGCGCCAAGTTCCGCCTATCCTTTTTCATAAGCCGACACTATTTCGGACGCGGGAAACTGTCCAGCGTGGTTTTGCCGCTGAAATGAATCGTGAAAAGCACTCCCCTGCAAAGGCGGGATTGACTTGCGCTGAAGCGTTGTCATCGGCCTGAACCCGCACCGGAGCGGCTCGGCGGCGGGGGCGCAGTTGATCAGGCGGATTTTGAGTTCGACCAAGGTGGGGGTTGGTGGTTACCTTGGCAACATCAGCGGTCTGATCCGCCAGTCGTTCAGACAATGGCGCCGGACGTTGCAAATAACACGATGGGTAACATGACAGGCTTCTTCAAGTCCGACAGCCGGCGCGTGCTCCTGCGATTGTTCGGGGTCATCGGTCTGGGGGCGTTCGCCGCTTGTGGTTCGGACGATAACCTCACCGTCGTCAGTTGGCCGGGCAACACACCTGCGGGAATGACGAACGTGACCGCCATCGGCGCCGGCGATTTCCACAACCTGGTGCAAAGAAACGACGGCACGGTTGTCTCCTGGGGCGATGCCGTTCCGGGCAAGAATTCGGTGCCGGCTGGTTTGAGCGACGTGGCGGCAATTTCTGCCGCGTATTTCAACCTGGGTCTGCTGTCGAACAGCACGGTGGTCTGTTGGGGCGACAACTCCTCGAGCCAGACAAATGTTCCGGGCGGACTCACGAATATCATGGCTGTGTCGGCAGGTGATTTCCACGGCTTGGCGCTGCTGGCCGACGGAACAGTCGCGAACTGGGGCGGTAACTTTCACAATCAACTCGACCAGCCTCCGGGTCTGGCAAACGTCGCGGCGATTGCTGCCGGTTCATATCACAGTCTTGCCCTTCGGATCAACGGAACCGTGGTGGCATGGGGCTGGAATGATTACGGGCAATTGAACATATCTCCGGGACTTTCGGGCGTTGCGGCCGTGGCCGCCGGTTGGGGACATAATCTCGCCTTGCGGACGAATGGCACACTCGTCGGCTGGGGTTACAACGCGTACGGGCAGCTCAACATTCCCGCGGGGTTGAGCAACGTGATCGCCATCTCCACGGGCTTTCAGCACAGCCTCGCTTTGAAGTCCGATGGCACGGTGGTGGCGTGGGGCTACAACAGCGATGGTCAGACCGATGTGCCGGCTGGCTTGAGCCATGTCGTGGCCATCAGCGGCGGCGCCTTTCACAACCTGGCGCTCACGCGGTCGCCGGGCGTTGCGATCCAGCCGCAAAGCCAATCCGTGTTCCCTGGCGACCCTGCGCTCTTCAACGTCCAGGCCACGGGCTCCACCCCGCTCAGCTATCAATGGCAGTTCAACGGCGTTGATGTCCCCAGCGCCACCAACGCCAGTTTCACAGCGACGAATGTGCAACCGGGTGCGCCGGGCAATTACCGCGTGGTCGTCCTAAACGCGTATGGCTCGGTGACGAGCAGCAACGCGAGTTTGAATTTCAATCAGCCACCCGGCATCACCGTGCAGCCAGAAAGCCAGACGGTGCGCGAATTGGAGAACGTGAGTTTCGCCGTGAGCGCCGCGGGCACGGCGCCGTTGTCGTATCAATGGCGGCTCAACGGAACGGAACTGGCCGGGGCGACGAACAGCAGCCTGACACTTAATTCGGTCCACACCACCAACGCCGGCGACTATTCCGTGCAGGTCACGAACATCGCTGGACAGATCATCAGTTCCAACGCGCTGCTACGCGTGTCGCCAACTTTCATCATTGATAACCCGGCCGCCATGACTGTGGGCACATGGACGACGGGATCGGTTCGCTCCGCAACCTACGGAAGCAATTACCTGTTCAAGAACCAGGGCACGGGCGCTAACTATGTAGAATTCACACCGAGCATCGCCGAGCCGGGCATTTACCAGGTCCATGAATTTCATCCCGCCACGTCCGCCCACACAACTAATGCTTCGCACGTGATCACGTTTGATGGCGGTGCGCAAACCATCGCGGTGAACCAGAAGACGAACGGCACAAAGTGGAACTTGCTCGGAGCATTCAATCTTGCTGCCGGCACGGCGGCCAATGTTCGCATCACCGACACAATCCCCGAACCAGCGCAAATCGTCGGCGCCGACGCCATCATGTTTGTCAAGGTTCTGCCGCCCTTGATCATTTCTCAACCGGCGGATCGTCTCGTCAACGAGGGAGCCGCGGCCCAATTCGAGGTCAGGGCGACTGCCACGCCGCCGTGGAGTTATCAATGGCGGAAGGGCGGAATCGCTCTGCCGACAGGGACATCGGCTGTGTTGATTCTGACCAACGTCCAACCAGCGGATGCCGGCACCTACGACGTGGTGGTGAGCAATTCCGCCGGCTTCGCCACAAGCTCGAACGCTACGATGACCGTTCGCCCGTTGGCCAAGGCTGAATGGACTCCGTCAAGTCTCGTCCTTGCCTGGCCCGCTGGGTTCGTTTTGCAATCTTCGACGAACGTGGCCGGCCCCTTCAGCGACGTGCCCAACGCTTCAAGCCCTCACACAAATGTTTTTGCCGGCGCAGCCCGGTTCTTCCGGTTGAGGAACTGATCGAGCGATGCATTGGGCCGGTTGCCAGGTTCCAGCAACAATCCGCCGACGCCGGAACCACTCGCCGAGAACCATCATCCCCGTCACGATGACGCACGCCCAGCCGAACCAGTCTCCGTGCCGGTTGTAAAATGTGCCTGGGTGTGTCTCGCCGGGCGGGCGCACCGGAATTGGCTCGGTCATCACGCCTGCGCCGTGGATGCCGCCGGCTTTGTCGCGAAAGATTTGTTGCACCCGGCCACGGGAATCAACCCAGCAGGTGAGGCCGTTGTTGCAGCAGCGCAGCAGGGGCACGTCGTTTTCGACAGCGCGAAAAACTGCACCGCCGGCGTGTTGCCATTGCTCGGCGCCTTCTCCAAACCAACCGTCATTGGTGAGGTTCACCAGGAATTGCGTGTCTGGCCCGACGTATTCGCGGGCCAGATGCGGGAACATGTCCTCGAAGCAGATCAGCACGGCGGTGCGGATGGGAGCGCCGGTCTCCGGCCCGGCTCGTCGCTCATCACCGGTGGAGGCGCGCCAGGTCGGAGATCGGCGCTCCATTTCAAACTGCGTCACGCGGTCGCCAGGCGTGAATCCACCCGTGATCGGCGTGAACCACTTCACAAACGGCAGCCAGCGCACCAGCGGGATGTATTCGCCGAAGATCACGAGGTTGCGTTTGCAATAGCGCTCGACGATTTCACCTTTGGGGTTAATGAGAAAGCTCGCGTTGAAGTAGTCCGTGTCGTCCGACTTCGTCGGGCGCCGCGCCGGCTCGGCGTCGTCGCTGCCGATGATCATCCAGATGGCATTGGATCGCGCAAATCCAGTGATGACGGCGCGCACATCGTCATCGTAACGGATCATTTTCGGCACGGCGGCTTCCGGCCAGAGCACGAGGTCGGTGTCGTTCGTCATGGCATTTTGCGAAAGGTCCAGCACGCGCTGAAACCAACTGCTGTCCTCGCCGCTGGCCCAGATCATTTTTTGCGGAATGCTCGGTTGGATGAACGTCACGCGCAACATCTCAGCCGCGCCCGCCGGTTCGCGCAGCCGCGCGAATCCGAACACCAGGAGACAGATGATCGTAGCGCCGGGCAAAAGGAGTTCGCCCAGCCAGGCATGACGCTGCGTCGGCCGCCGCAACAATTCGCGCACCGCGTTGAACAGCGCGAGGGACATCCACACCACGGCGAACGAGACGCCGTACACCCCCGTTACCGACGCAATCTGGATCAGTGGTGTGATCCGGAACTGCGACGCGCCGATGAAATTCCAGGGAAAGCCTGTGAGCAATCGGGCGCGGATCATTTCCGACGCCACCCACGCCGCCGCGCCCGCCAACGCCCAGATCGTGCGCTGAACCCAGGTAGGCATGTCGCGAGAGCCGCATTGATTTAAGCGGACAACCAACCAGACCCAAGCCGCGTGATACAAGGCGAGGAATGCGCTCAGGGCCAGCCATCCAAGAATCGGATAACCCACGGCAGGAATCCGCAACAGCCACTGGAGTTGCGCCAGCCAGCCCGCCAGGCCAGCGACGAAACCGATGCGGAAGACCTCGCCGCCATTTCGGCCATGCGCGCACGCCAGCATGAGTGCCGGCGCAATCCACGCCGCGCCAGGCAGACCGATTCCAGGAAATGCTGCGGCCAGCGCCAGACCCGCCCCGATTGCCGGCAGGTAGCGGCTTTCTAGGAGAAGGAAGCGGAGCAGGTTTTTCAACGGGGCGAGCTTGGCGGAATGGAAATGAAAGGCAAGTGCGCGGAGCGCGACCGGTCCCCGGTCGCAGCTTTCATCGTGGTTCGAGAGATTCAGTCCAACCGACGGCATCCTGCGGCCAACGCGCTGCGACCGAGGGACCGGTCGCGCTCCGTTACCGTGGCGTCACGACAGTTTCTTGAGCAACCCCAGCAGCCGCTGCTTCACCACACTGCGGTGCGGCGAGGCGGCGGCTTCGGCGGCCAGCCGGTCCTTGTGTTGCGCGAACCAGTCCCAGCTTTCGCGGAACATGTCGTCGTTCGAGTAACGCGGTTTCCAGCCGAGAGCGAGCAGCGGTTGCACGTCGAAATGAAACGCCTTGTGGTAGGTCAGGTAATGCCACGGCGCGAGCGGGCTGAGGCGCAACCAATCGAGCACGCGCAGCGCGTTGATGGTCAGGCCGGGTGGCAGGCCGACGACGCGCGAGGTGGATTTCGCATGACGGATGACCTCCTCCAAAGCCTCGCGTAAGGTCCCAAACCGGTCGGTGCCGACGTTGTAAACACCGGGCCGGCCCGCGTCCATCGCCAGCAGGTAGGCGTCCATCAAGTCGTGGGCGTGGACGAACTGGAACTTCTGGTGGCCGTCGCCGATCACGTAAATTCTGCGGTTCTCTGCGATCCATTGAAAAAGAATCTGGAAGATGCCAAGCCGCCCCTCGCCAAGAATCGTGCGCGGCCGGATGACGATCAATGGCACGCGGCTGCGTTCGCAGATTTCACGCACGGCCAGTTCGCCCGCGAGCTTGGCGCGGCCATAAATTTCGGCGGGACGGAACGGAGAATCGTTGGTAACCGGGCATCGCTCGGGGGCGCCGTAGATTGCGCTGGAACTCATGTGCACGAATGTTTTCACGCCCGCCAGGGTGGCTTGCTCGGCGGCGATGCGCGAGCCTTCCACGTTCACCGACCAAAAATCTCCACCCGCCTTCGTCAGTGGTACGAGCGCGACATTGTGATGCACGACCTCGATGTCGTTCATCGCCCGCGCCACGCCTTCGGCGTCCCGGATGTCACAGTTCACGAACTCGATTTCCCTGGGTCGCGACGGGTCCTCCCACACGTCGAGCACGCGCACGCTCTCGCCCCGCGCGTGCAAGCGGCGGGCGATGAGGTTGCCGAGGAAGCCCGAACCGCCGGTGACCAGGTGTTTCATGACAAATCGGCAAGCTCTTCGTTGAGCGTCGAATGCGAGTTTGCGAGCGGCCCCTTTCTCCATCCCTCTCCCCATCGGATGGGGAGAGAATTCCCCGAAACCGCTCGCGCATTGAACCCTTGAACCGTGGCCGCCTCCTCGCGCCGGCGGCGACAAGGTTCATGGGGAGCTTCGACCTCCCACCTTGGACGTGCCTCGGGGCCAGGGACCCGGCGCAGTCGCGACCGCGTCTTGGAGTGCGATGGGTGAGGGGTGAGGGCACACACCGCTCCGGCTTCGGACATTCCCAGGCCGGCCAAAGCGGTGTCAGCCCCGTTCCCCGCCAGCCACCGCACTCCAAAACCTCGCGGCCATTCGACCGGTTCATGGGGAGGGTGACCTTCAGGCCGGGAGAGGGAAGGCAGGAGCTGAACGGAGCTTTTCGTTCGTTGCATCGCCTCAGAATTGAAGTCCGTTGTCGAAGCACCATCGCAACGAGCGTCTCATGCCTTCTTCCAGCGCGACGGTTGGCGTGTAGCCGAGTTCTTTTTCCGCGCGCGCGACCGAACAAGCGATGGTCTTGTTCATCTCGGACAGCACGTGAATTTTTTGATGATAAAGCCCGAGCGCCTGCAACGTCGCGTCGGCGCAGAACGCAATGGGACTGGCGAAGCCCGGCAGCCGCATCCGCTTGTGCGCGCATTTCTGGCCGAACTCGGTTTCCAGCAGGCGCTCGATGGTATCAATGATTTCGTTCATCGAGTAGGGCCGCCGGTCGGAGATCCAATAAACCTGTCCTTTCGCGCGCTCGCTCGTGGCGGTGAGCAACAATCCCTGGCAAAGATTATCCACGTAAGTCATCGAACGCAGGTTCCGCCCGCTCCCGACGATGGGCGCTTTGCCGTCGCGGATCATTTTGAAAAAAAGGGTCTGGCGCGGCGGCTGGTTTGGCCCGTAAAACCACGTCGCGCGGATGATGACGGTCTCGATTTTGTCACTGCGTTCCTTCACGGCCAGTTCCATTTGCATCTTCGAGCGCCCGTAATGCAGGTAAGGGTCATAGGGTGAACGTTCGTCGAACAAATGGTCCGGCTGTGGATTGCAGCCGCAAGGCGAATTCGAGGACATCACGACCGCGCGCCGCACCCCGGCGCGGATGGCGGCGTCGAGCAGGTTTTTCGTGCCGGCGACATTGATGCCGTAAAACTCCGAGATGCGACGCGGATGAATGATGCCGGCGAGGTGGAACAAGACCGCGCCCCCGGCTTCCGCACAAAACCGCTCGGAAACCGCCGGACTCTGCAAATCACCCGTCAGGATTTCGATCCGGCTCGAAATCTTTTGAAGCGAAGTCACATCCTGTCCCGGCAGCGCCAGGACGCGGAGGCGCAGATCGGATTGCGGCTCGCGGAAGGTTTCATGGTCGGGCAGCCCGCGCACGAGTGACTCGACCAGCCGCGAGCCAAGCCAGCCCGCCGCACCGGTCATCAACACCAGATTGGTTTGCATGGACATGGTTTCAAGCTCCTGGAAAAACTCCAAATGCGAAAGCACATTCAACATTCAACACCCAACATCCGACACCGAACGACTCTGCGTTTGGCAGCCACTTGGCTGTTGGAAGTTGGATGTTGAATGTTCGATGTCTTGCCATTTCACCGTCCCGTCGCCAGCCACATCACCGCCAGCGTCAGCGCGCCGATCGCGTAGCTCACCCAATCTTTGAACGCAAACGCGACGGGATCATCGTGCATCTGACCGCGATGGGCCAGAAACCAGACACGCGCGATCCAGTACAGGAGCAGCGGACACACAAGGAGCAACAACGTCGGATGGGCGTAGAGTTTCACCACCTGCTCGCTGTTCACGTAGAGCGCCAGGACGAGCACGGCAATGCAGCCGGACACCAGGCCGAAAGTGGCCACGAGTTCCAGGTCCGCGGCGGTGTAGCCGCGTCCCTGGACCGCCTGCCGGTTTTGCTGGCGCACCGCGTGCAACTCCTGAAACCGCTTCATCAACGCCAGGCTCAGGAAGACGAACATCGAGAACACCAGCAGCCAGGCGGACCATCTCACGCCGGTGGCCACGTGTCCCGCCACCAGCCTCATGGTGTAGAGCGCGGCCAGCACGAACACGTCGAACAGGGCGAATTGTTTGAACCGCCACGAATAGACGACGGTTGAAAAAAAATACAACGCGATCACGCCGGCGAAGGCCGTCGAAAGCGGGAATGAAATCCCGAGTGCGGCGGCGAGCAAGACCGGCGCGCCGAACAGCGCGGCGGGCAATGGCAGCTGGCCTGAAGCGAATGGGCGATTCCGTTTCGTCGCATGTTGGCGGTCGGCTTCGAGATCCAGGAGGTCGTTGACCAGATACCCAGCCGAGGCCGCCAGGCAGAACGCCACGAACGCCCGCGTGGCGGTGGCGAGAATGTTCGCCTCGCCGAGTTGATGGGCGGCGATCGCGGGGACAAACACGATCAGGTTCTTGATCCACTGGTGCGGACGAACGCAGCGGAGCCAGGCAAGCAACGGAGATGCTTGCGTTGGAAAGATTGGGCCCAGGCTTGTTATCGCCGAGGCGCGTTTCGACAACCCGTCGCTGGCATTCACAACCACGGCCTGGCGCGCGCCTTTCCAAACGTCGAGATCAGGCGCCGAGTTCCCGGCGTAATCGAAACCGCGTTCGCCGAACCGGGCCGTGAGCGCCGTCAATTTGGCTTGGTCGCGAAGATTGATCGTGCCGTTGCTTGCCAGCACGTCGTCGAACACGCCGACGTGCGCGGCGATCGGTTTCGCCATTGCGGCGTCCGATGCCGTGGCGAGCAGGAGTTTTCTGCCGGCGCGCTTCTGCTCCTTGAGCCAGAGGAGGAACGGTTGGTTATAGGGCAGCGTGGCGGGATCAATCCGGACCCGTGCGGCGAGTTGTTGCTTGAGAAAAGCCCGGCCCCGCAACCACCAACCCAAAACCACGGGCAACGCGAACGGGTTCTGCCGCAGAAAGCGCACGAGCGATTCCCAAACCATGTCCGTGCGGATGAGCGTGCCATCCAGGTCCACTGCGAGCGGGACCAGGGCGTCGCGGGCGGTGTCGGTCGCGTCGGGCATGTCGTGCCCGCAGGGTAGCCGAGGGCGTCGGGCGTTGACAAGCGGGGGCGATTTGGAAAGCTGCGCGCGCATGTTGCGGCGGCTGGCCAGCGTTCCGGGAATCACCTTCGCGCTTTTCTTTGCGTGGAAGCTGGCGCTCCTGATCTTCACCGCCCAACCGGTGCCCGCCAACGACTCGTTCTTCTACGACGGGCCTGTCGTGAATTACTTGCTGCACGGAGAATACCGCAACCCCGCGCTCGTCCACGCGCTGCCGATTTCCGGCGGCGAGGTCTTTTGCGCCTATCCGCCCCTTTATCAATTCATGCTGCTCGGTTGGATGACTGTGTTCGGGACCAGTGCGCTGGCGGCAATGTGGCTGCATCTGGTGCTGTTGGCGGTTTACGCGCTTGTGGTCCTGGCCATCTTTCGGCAGCTCGAACTGTCGGCAGGCTGCGTGAATCTGGCCGGGCTGTTTTTGTTCGCCATCACGTTTCATGACCGGCCCGACACTCTGGCGCACGCGCTCGGCACGTTCGCAGTTTTTGCGGCGGTGCGAACTTGGGGCGGCAGTTTTCAGAACGGTGGGGATGCGGGGCCGCAAAACGAGCCGGGTCGGAGAACAGCGCGCTCATCAAACGCGTGGCCCTGGTCCTGCGCGCTGTTGCTGCTGCTCACCTTTTCAACAAGCCTGCAAATCGGCGCCATCTACGCGCTTTGGATCGCGCTCATGACGGCCGGCTCGACCTGGCTGTGGCGACTGAAGTTCCTTTGGACGGCGGTGCTTGCCTTTGGATTCGCGCTGGCGGGTTTGATCGTTCTGGTGCGATTCGGCTTTCCGCACCTGTGGGAAGGATTTCAAGAGCATGTCAGAATCACGCCGTCCGTCACCGGTTGGCGCGCGCCGCACTTGGATGAGCTCCTAAAGGTGGCACGCACGGCGCCCGGTATCTTGCTGGTCGGAACGCTGCTGGCGTGGCTTGCCGTGCGACGCAACATCTGCCTCAGCGCGTCACCAGCAATGTTTACGGCCATCAGCGGAGTGATCGCAGCCTCGGCGTTGATCGCGGGATGCCTGGTGGTGCTGACGCCCAACGTCGTTCACGTCGCGAATTATCTTCAACCCGTGGTGGTTGGCTGTTTCCTCATGGCCGCGCGGGACGGATTTGGCGGATGGCGCCTGGCGCGAGCCATCGGCGCTCTATTCGTCGCAGCGGCGTTGCTGGTGTCAATCCGCGCCGTTGGCCTGACGACTTGGGGCGTGGCTTGCGTGCGCGATGTGGATCGTCGAACCGCGCTGGCTCGCGTGAAAACGGAACTCGACGCGCTGGCGCCCGGCAGCACAGCCATGATCTCCGCGGCTTACCTTTACGACGCCGCGCGCCGCACGAACATCAATTGGGTTCACTCCGATTGGCCGGCGGCGCCGGGATCGCCCGGCGGCGAAATCGGCGGCATAATCCGGCTGCGGCCGGCGAAGTTCATTCTCACGCAATTCGATTACTACCGGCGTTACACGTCCCATCTGCGGGACTTGCGTTCGTTGCCGAATCCGCCGCAGATTCAACTCAGCGACGCCGCCACGATCCGGCCGCCCGATGCCTTTCCGTCGCTGCAACGCGTGGTGCAACACGTTTCTTGGGCGCCGGTGGTGGTAAACCTGAATTGGCCGGAACAGACGAAGTGAATTCATGAAGACTACCAGGCTTGGAAACAGTTCGCTCCTCTCGAGCCGGCTCGCCTATGGTTGCTGGCGAATCGCGGGCACGTCCAATCCGCGCGAGGCTACGCCGGAATTGGACATGGCGGGACAACGGGCAGTGGTGGCTGCATACGAAGCGGGTTACACGCTGTTCGACAACGCTGACATCTATGGCCGGGGCCGGTGCGAGGAGATTTTTGGCCGGGCGCTCCGGCAGGTTTCCGGGATGCGCGAGCGCATCCTGATCGCCACGAAATGCGGCGTCCGCCCCGCCGGCACACCTGATCCCGGTGCGCCACAGCGCTGGGATTTCTCCGGCGGCTATATCGTCCGCTCGTGCGAGGAATCGTTGCACCGGCTGGGGGTCGAGGTGATTGACCTCTACATGCTGCACCGGCCGGATTTTCTCGCCGACCCGCACGAGATCGCCGGCGCGTTCGTGCAACTTTACGACGCCGGCAAGGTGCGGTGCTTCGGCGTGAGCAATTTCCGCCCTTCGCTGGTGAGCGCACTGCAAGCGGCATGTCCGCTGCCGCTCCTCGTCAACCAGGTCGAAATCAGCCTCGCCCAGCGCGCTGCTTTCGAGGACGGCACACTCGATCAATGCCTGGAGCGCAACCTCACGCCGATGGCATGGAGTCCCATCGGCGCGGGCTTGCTGGGCGACGGCGCCAGGCGGCTGTTGCCCGCGCAACAGGCATACCAGACAGAAACCATCGTGAAGGCGTTAGACGAGATCGCCCGCGGGCGTGGCGTGAGCCGGGCGGTGGTGGCGCTGGCCTGGCTGCTGAAACATCCCAGCCGCATCATGCCCATAGTCGGTTCGACGAACCCTCAACGGATTCGCGACGCGGTGACCGCGACGGAAATCGAGTTGTCGCGGGAGGAATGGTATCGCCTCTTGGTTGCGGCGCGAGGCGACCCACTGCCGTAGGACAGGCGCCGCGCCTGCCGCGAAGACCAATGAAGCGCTTGGAAGATAGAGACAGGCGTGACGACTGTCCTACGAACAGCGACTTCATCCGCGCATTCGTGGCGATCCAGTTGCCCGCGGAAGTGAGGGCAAACCTGGCTGAAGCACAGGCCGCCATGCGTGCGCTCCTGCCGCCTAAATCCGCCTCGTGGACCAAAGCGGAGAATCTTCATCTGACCCTGCGCTTCCTCGGCAACGTTGAGACGGCGCGCATCGCGGAGTTGTCGCAACTGCTTCGCGATGCGCTTGCGAACTTTGGTGAGTTGGATTTGGCGTGTGAACAAGTTGGTTGTTTTCCCGACGTGCGCCACCCACGGGTCATTTGGGCCTGGATGCACGACGCGGCTGACCGGCTCGAACCCCTTCATCGGCAGGTGAATGAAGCGGTGAAAGGATTTGCGGCACATCCTGCGGAGAAAGGCTTCGTTGGCCACGTCACTCTCGGGCGACCCAAACGACTTGGGCGCTTGGAGGCGGAACGGCTGGCGCAATTTGTCGAGCGGCAGGCTGGAAAGAAGTTTGGCGCATGGCGATGCGCGTCCCTGTCGCTCATCCGCAGTGAGCTTTCCCCGCAAGGCAGCCGCTACACGACGCTCGACGTGTTGCCACTTTGACGGTATCTCGTCCGCCTGAAACCATGAGCCAGACCTCCGACCAACGATCCGCGGAATTCCTGAAGCTCGCCGACCAGTTCAAACTGGGCGCGCTCACCACCGAGGCTTCGCATCCCGTCACCGCAAATCTCAGCGACGTGGCGAGAAAGGACATCGCCGCTGGGCTGATGCTCCTGTTCGAGGTGGACGATGACGTGGTGAACAAGTATCGCGAGTTTGCGGAATCGGGGCGCGCACGGCAGATGGCGGACACGCTCCTGCGCTCGTTGAAGAATGGAGGCAGGCTGTTTTTCACCGGCTGCGGTTCGACGGGGCGGTTGAGCATTCAACTCGTTTCCCTCTGGCGCGATTTCTGGCAACAAGAAAAGACGCCCCTCACCCCTTCCCTCTCCCCATCGGATGGGGAGAGGGTGGCCGAAGGCCGGGTGAGGGGAACGCCCACAGCGGGTGAGTGGGAGCATCGCGCGTTGCCAGTGATGGCCGGCGGCGATTTCGCGCTCATCAAGGCGGTCGAAGGCTTTGAGGATTTCACCGCCTTCGGCAAAAAGCAGATCGGCGACCTCGGCGTCTGCGACAAAGACGTTGTGTTCGCCATCACGGAAGGCGGCGAGACGTCGTTCGTCATCGGCACGGCGTGGAAGGGCGTGGAGGCCGGCGCGAAGGTCTATTTCGTCTATAACAATCCCGACGATGTGCTTTGCGCGCACGTGCAGCGCAGCCGCGAGGTGATTCAGGACCCGCGCATCGAGAAGCTCAACCTCACCACCGGGCCGATGGGCATTACCGGCTCGACGCGGATGCAGGCGACCAGCATCCAACTCGCGGCACTGGTCACGGTATTGGAGATGGTGGTGCGGGAGCTTGTTTGCAGGACTGGCGTCACGCCGGCCTCCGGGAAGATGGAAAATGGAGACAGACGCGACGCCTGTGCTGCGACGTTTCTTGCGCAACTCGCCAACCTCCACGCCACTTTCAAATCGCCTGCCGTGCTTTCGCAGCTCGCGAGACTGGTCGCGCTCGAAGAATCCGTCTATCGCGCCGGGAGGAAGAACAACTATTTCGCCGATCGGGTGGGCATTGACATGCTCACGGACACGACCGAGCGCTCGCCGACGTATTGCACGCCGCCGTTCCGCAAGCACGACGACACCACGGCCACCGAATCGTGGGCGTTCCTCTACGTCCCGTATCCAGACTCGCCCGGCGCGTGGGAGCGCGTTTGCAAACGCACACCGCGCTGCGTCGAGTGGAGCGCCGACGAGGTGCGCGCCCTGGTGCCCGAGGACAAGTTCGCGCGCACGATGGAAATCATCGGCAAAATCAGCTACGCCGAGCTGATGCGCTTCCGCATCGGCCTGGACGGACTCAAGGACCGTCCGCTCGGCCCGGGCGATAGCGCGGTGGCCCTCGTGGTTGAAACGGAAAAGAATTCCTTGCTCGCGGCGGATGGCTTTCATCGCGCCCAACTGGATGCGGCGCGAAAGGCCGGCGCGCTGACGGGATTGGTTTTCCTCGGCAGCGCGGAGGCGTGTCGTGAAGTCGCCGAATTCCTCGCGAGTTGGAATCCGGACTGCGTCGCCGTGCTCGTACCCGTGCCGCGGACGGATTTACTCCTGAACGGAGTGCTGCGCGTCGGCCTCAAGATGCTCCTCAACGCGCTTTCAACCTGCACGATGGTCCGGTTGGGCCGCGTGATGGGCAACACCATGATCTGGGTCGTGCCGAGCAACCTGAAGCTGATTGATCGTTCGACCCGTTACATCCGGCGGCTCACGAACCTTTCTTACGAGGATGCGAACCGACTGCTCTTTGAGGTCATCGAATACGTCGAGCCGCGCATGAAGGCGGACCAGGCGTATCCGCCGGTGGTCGGCGTGTCGGTGATGCGCGTGCGCCACGGGTTAGGCAATGATGAAGCGGAAGCGCGGCTAAAAGTCGAGATGCAGTAGGCTTGGCCGAGGCGAGAGGCTGAATGGAGCGGAGGGGAAGTGGGAAGGACAGCCGGCGGGAATGCGAGTTCGTAGGTTTGTCCGACGGCTCACGCTAACTGGCGAACCCTTCACCGGCACGGGTAATGGGGGGATCGCCCCTCTGCCACGCGAACCAAGCACGGCTCGGTTTGTCCCGCGTTTGGTTGAAAAGCGGTTGGTGGAGAAATTCACTACGCGGCTTTCTTCATTGGTGCAAGCACGGAGTCATTGGAGTTGAGGGCAGCGATGAGTTGATCCATGTGTTAGGCAGCTCATGTCTCGCAATCATCTTATTCGGCATACAAACGCGGCATGTTGTTGGCAGCATGATTCCGCTCGACAATGTCTCCCACTTCTTTCCAATCCTTCACCTCGTCGGCGGCATTGTAGCGGCTGGACATCCCAAACACGTATTTTCGATTATGCCACGTTCCATCCATTGCGCCGCCCGCGTAAAGCGAAGGCCAGAGATTGCCGTGATGAAGGGCATCCCATTGAGGATGGGTAAACACTAGAATCGGAATATCCTGAGAGGGTGCGCTGGCTTTCCACTGCGGATGCCGAAGAACGATCATCGGGCCATGTCCGACCACAACCGTTTTATCTTCGGCGGCAGAATATGTCACGCCCTCCCATTGTTGAATCAATACCGAATACCCTTGCCAATTGGCCGGCAGGAAAAACGACAAGCCGTATTGGGCGTTGTGGTAGCAAAGGGTCAGGTCGGATGGATGGTTCGGAGCGTTCAAGCTGCCGCAACCCGTAGCAAGCAACGCCGCGATGGCTGATATGTGCAAAAGCTTTTTCATCGAGCAGGATTGGCCGCCTAACGCAAAGGTCAGCGACGGGAGCCAGCCGCTGATGACTTTCGTATTTCACTCTGAGCGAAACGGCTGGCTCCCGTTCGCTGGACCGACTGGTTCGGCATTTTTCTACGTTCCAACGTCATACGTAGTGATCTCAACTTTGTGACCGTCAGGATCCGCAAAATACAGCGAGTGAGCGATTCCATGATCCTGAAGATTATACGAGATTCCAAGCGCGCTCAGATGCTGCTGGGCCTCCCGGAAGTCAGACTGCGTCGCAGCTCTCAGAGCGAAATGCTCAAGGCGCGGCGCAGTACTGGATTGCTGGAGGGTGGCATCCTGCGCTGGAAACAAAGCCAGATACGTGGAGCCCAATTGGAGAAAGATCGGAGTCCCTCCCCAGAGACCCGCGTGAACGTGCTCGAATCCAAGGACGCGGATGTACCAATCCTTGGAGGCATCTGGTGCCCGGCAAGTGACCGCGATGTGGTCGATCTGTTCAAGTTGCATGGCTAACAGAGTCACGCCGAACAGGTAATGGATGGTGCGCTTTGCAGCCTGTCAGGTTTTATGGATGGACACTATTCTGGACGTAAGATGCTGTCCAGCATCCTTCTGGTGCAGAAGTGAACCCCGAACATCTGCGGGCAAAGGCTGCAACATCCAGCGGGGCGCGGACGATCCCCGTCCGCAACCAGCGGGAATGCAAGACACCATCGGAAGCACGGCTGTCTTTGGTTCTTGGTTCGGGCCGGGCCGGTGGCTGGTGACTCTTTCGCAAACAGGTGGGTGCATCGTGAAGGACCGCAGGCATGTCAGCCACCGATCATCGCGCCGTCGCTCCGCTCAGGAAGCTTTTCCCATCGCCAGACCAGCCCATCGTGTGGGTCAACGATTTCGCCGGTTCGTTCGAACCCGCACTTCGTCAAGACCGTTGTCGAAGCATTATGTTCCGGCAGCGTATGGGCGATCACGAGGCGCACACGGCTATCGTTGAACGCGAAGGCCACCAGCGCCCGCGCGGCTTCTGTCGCGTAGCCTTTGCCTTGGTAATCCGGAACGATGCCGTAGGCGATCTCCACCACTCCGTCAGTTCCGGGCGGCGACTTGAATCCCGCCATTCCAATCACGCTGCGATCCACCCGATGCACCACAGCGAAGCCGTGTGCCCAGTGGTCCGGCGCGGTCGAGTCGCCGAGCTTCGCCAGGTACTCGGGTGAAACCTCCTTCGACACGATGAAATCCCGCAAGCCGGGGCCGGCGCGATGGCCGAAGCTCCGTTCATAGGCGTCCGCTCCCGTGATGAGCGCGCGTAGATGCGCCGGCGCGTGCGGAAGCAACGTCAGGTTCTTCGTCTCAATTTGCATGATGCCGATTCGAGCCACGCCTGACCATCAAGGCGGCGAGGTTCGGTTGAGGGTGATCGCTTCGTCTTGTGCGTGAAATGAAAAAGTTGAGTCCTCGGGCAACTCCAGTGGAAACAACCGTCGTTGAACGGCCATCGAAAGCTTCCCTCTCCCCTTCGGAAGGGGAGAGGGCAAGGGTGAGGGGTAACTTGCGTTTCAATTCCCGCAGCGCTGGGCTGATTGTACTACGCACCCCCTCACCCCGGCCCTCTCCCCCTCGGCGGGGGAGAGGGAGAAAGCGGCGACCCATCGCGCAACAGAGCGCGTCGGCTCCATCGAACACAGCGATGAATCAAAAAGTTGTCTTGGCAGCCGTCCGCGCCGGGGCTATGCAAAGCGAATGACCACCCGCATCGCCAGACCGATCGGATTGATGCTCATCGCTGTTGCCGGCCTGGCTCGCGACGCCGCTGGCGAGCCATTGCCGGCGTTTTCGAGCCTCAGCGCGGAACAACAAGCGGCGATGCGCAAGGCCGTCGCACCGCCGCCGCTCCATCAGCGTCGCAACCCGTATTCGACGCCAATGTATTATCCCATGTGGGGCAGCGGTTCGCCGGACGGCAAGCCGCATCCGGAATGGCAGGAGGCCCTGGCGAAGGACTGGGCCGAACTCGGCATGACGAAGATTCACTTCTACGCCTATCCCCAGGGCAATGACCCCTCGAGCCGTTGCTACAACCTCACGGACGCCTCGCGCGAGGGGATCCGCAACTTTCTGCGAGCGTGCCAGCGGCACAGCCTCAAGATCGGCCTGCGCGTGGACCTGCCTTGCACGGTCAACAACTCAAAGGGCCACCCCACGGCGGATTACTGGATCGCGCACCCGAACAATCCCGCGAACGAACTCAAAGCCTACTTCCGCTGGCTGGACGATCTTGTCACCTTGCTGAAAGGCCGCGTCGAATACCTGATCCTCGGCGACGAAATCGAATGGAAGGATGGCAGCGACCCGAGGGCCTGGAACGCCGAAGTCTATCTGAAGTTTTTCAAGCCGGCGGCGGAGGTCGTGCATCGGGCCGATCCCGCGATCAAGGTTTCGATGTACAGCGCCTCGCCCGCGCGCTGGCGGGAAGTGCTGGGGCTGGTCAAATCCGGTTACGCGCAGCATGGCGACGCCGTCGCCATCAATCATTACGATTACAAGGTCCTCAAACGGTTGAAGGACGATCTGGGCAAAGCATCGCCCGACAAGAAACTGCTGTTCCTGAGCAACGGCGTCGGCTACATCGCTTGCGACACCCCGGAGCGGAATCCGCCGAAGGATGGGTATGCGCGTTACAACGACATGGATCAGGCGGCAATGATCGCCCGGACGATGTACGCGTGGTGGGACATGGACGCCGACGTGGCGCCGTATTACATCTCCATGAGGGCGATGGTGTATCGCGGCAAACGCACGCCGCACTGGTATGGGTTTTTCGGCTTCATGGACTTCATCATTGACGAGCAGGACCGCGCGAGCATCCACCACTATCCCGGCTGGTTCGCTTACCAGACGGTGGCGCAGGTTTTCCACGACCGCGACGCGTTCAGCGAACCAGCCTTCGCGGTCGAGGCTGAACCCGCGCCCGAGTACCTCAACGCGCACGAACGCAAAGGAAAGGAGTTGGTGGTGATCTGTTGGGGCACAGGCGGCACGAAGCTCCGCATCGCGTCCAAGGCATACGCCTATCCCGTTCAGATCAACCTGCTCGATTACCGCAAGTGGTCCGACATTCCCGGTGAGAGTGACGGCAATGGTGTGACGCTGACCGATGTGCCGCTGGCGCGGGCGCCTACGATCATCCGGTTGGTGGCGAAGCCATGAGCCGTCGGGGAATCATTTTTCGATTCCGAATAGTAGCTTGCGCGATCCTGCTTTACAGGCCGGGCTGTTGACCTATGCTCGCCGCGCTTTCCGCGAGTTATGCCCAAAGAAGCGACCGAGATGGTGATCGAAGCGGTGACCCCCGAGTTGCCGGATACCAAGACGCTGCGGCTCCAGTGGCCGGCGGGGCACAATCCTGAGTTCAAGACCGGCCAGTTCATCACCGTGTTCTGGCCCGACACACCGGCCTACAAGCGCGCCTATTCGCTGTCGTCCTGCGCGCTCGACCGCGGTGGCTACGAAATAACGATCAAGCGCGAGGGCAAGATGGGCACGCGGCTGGTGGATTGGTCCAAACCCGGCGACAAACTCGCCGTCCTGCCGCCGGCGGGAAAATTCCTGCCCGCCTTCGAGGCGGACAAACACCTGATCTGCATCGCGGGCGGGTCGGGCGTGACGCCGTTCCGCGCTTTCGTGCGCGAGGCGACGCGACGCGAACTGGCGACCAAAATCACGGTGCTTTACAGCGTCCGCACGACCAATGACATCATCTTTCACCGCGAGTTTCATGACCTGGCAGCGGAGAATTCGAATTTCAGTTTCTACGTCACCTGTACGCGGCTGCATCCGGAGGACAAATGGACAGGCCGGCGCGGGCGGATTGACGCGACCTGGGTGCGGGAGCAGATCCAGGATCCGGCGAAAACGATCTTCTACGCGTGCGGCCCGAACCCCCTGGTCGAATTCGCAGAACACCTCGTCCTCCAGGAGATGGGCGTGCCCAAAGAGCAGATGAGAACGGAGAAGTGGGGATGAAGCTAAGTTGAGAGTTGAGGGTTGAGGGTTGAGGAATTGACAAGGCCATGCTGAAACGCACGACTCTTTTCTCCGCGCACCAGAAGCTGGGCGCGCGGCTCATTGACTTCGGCGGTTGGGAGATGCCGGTGCAGTACACGAGCATCGTGGAGGAGCACCTGGCCGTGCGGAACGCGGCGGGAATGTTCGACATCTCGCACATGGGGGAGGTGACGGTGAGCGGCACGGCGGCGGCGGAATTCCTCAACCGTGTTCTGACGAATGACATCCGCAAACTCTCGCCGGGCCACGGTCAATACACGCTGATGTGCAACGGGCGCGGCGGCGTGATTGACGATCTCTACGCCTACCAGCTTTCCGGCGGCGTGTATTTGCTGGTCATCAACGCCTCGCGCATCGAGGCGGACGTGGCGTGGTTGCAAACGCAGGCCGAGGGCCACCATCAGCCAGACAATCTGCGGCTCACCGATGCTTCGCACAATTACGCTGCCGTGGCGGTGCAGGGTCCGCGCGTGAAGGAGTTCATTGACGAGTGCGTGCCGGGCGCCGCCATTTCAGCCATGCGTGTGCCGCGGGCGACCGAACTCAAGAAAAACGAAATCGGCGGCTTCCGATTCGGGAAGCTGTGCGTGCTGGTCTCGCGCACGGGCTACACTGGCGAGGATGGATTTGAAATCGTCGGCGAAGACGCCGCCATCCAGCAGGTCTGGGACACGGTGCTGACGAAGGGTCAGCGGTCCGGCGTGAAGCCTTGCGGCCTCGGTGCGCGCGACACCTTGCGCACGGAGGTTTGCTACCCGCTGTACGGTCACGAACTGGACGAGGACACGACGCCGATCGAAGCAGGCCTGGGTTTCTTAGTGGCGCTCGACAAGGGCGAGTTCGTTGGACGGGAAGTGCTGGCCGCCCAGAAGGCCGACGGCGCCCGCAAAAAGTGTGTTGCGTTCAAAATGACCGACAAGTCGGCGCCGCCACGGCCGCATTATCCGATCTGGGTGGATGGCGCGAAGGTGGGCGAGGTTTGCAGCGGCACCCAAAGCCCGTCGCTCGGCATCGGCATCGGCATGGGTTATGTGCCCCCCGGGTTGGCAAAGGCGGACACGGCCATTGAAATCGAGATTCGCGGCAAACGCGCGGCGGCGGTGGTCGTTGCCAAGCCCATTTATCGAAAAGCTGTTTGACGCACGGGTTGCCTCCTGACTGAATGGGCGCATGTCGAATGTTCCGAGCGATTTGAGGTACGCCCCCTCGCACGAATGGGTGCGGGTGTCGGGCGACCTGGCGGTGGTGGGCATCACCGACCATGCGCAGCATGAGTTGACGGACGTGGTGTTCGTCGAGTTGCCCGAAGTTGGCCGGAAGCTCACTGCCGGCGCCGCGTGCGCGGTGGTGGAGTCGGTGAAAACGGCCAGCGATATTTACGCGCCGGTCAGCGGCGAGGTCGTTGAGGCGAACAGGATCGTCGTGGAGAACCCCGCGCTCGTGAACAGTGAGCCTTACGCCGGCGGTTGGTTTTTCAAAGTGCGGCTCGCCGCGCCCGCCGAGCTGGACAAGCTGCTCACGCCCGCCGAGTATTCCGCGCAAATCAACGCCGCCTAAGCGCAACGTGCATCGTCACGCTCGGGGTTGCCGTTCCACACGCCTCCAGCCATGTCCGCCATCAAACCGAAACGGGTCCGGCTCTTCATCAAGCGCTGGTGTGCCTGGTGCCATCGCGCGGAGCGGTGGCTCAACGACCACGGCATCCACTACGAAGCCATTGACGTGCTGGCCGACGACGCGGCGTACGATGAAATGATCCGGCTCTCCGGTCAGGATTTGACGCCGGTCATCGAAGTGGATGGCCGGGTGCTCGCGGATTTCGGCCCGGACCAACTCGCCGCGTTCTGGAGACAATTGGAGCAGGATCATGCCGACGTGTCCCTCCGTTGAAACGCCGCCGCGCGCGCGCCTGCCCGGGTGGCTGCGGCTGCGGCTGCCCACCAGCGCCGCCTTCGCCCGCACGCGCAGCCTGCTCAACGAGCTGAATCTCCACACCGTCTGCGAAAGCGCGAAGTGCCCGAATCACTGGGAATGCTGGAGCAAAGGCACCGCCACCTTCATGATCGCGGGGGACCGCTGCACGCGCGCCTGCGGCTTTTGCGCCGTCACCACCGCCAAACCCTTCGCGCTCGAAGCAGACGAACCGTCGCGCGTGGCCGAGGCCACGGCGCGGATGCGCCTCCGGCACGTCGTCATCACGGCCGTGGCGCGCGATGATCTGCCGGATGGCGGGGCCGGGCATTTCCGCCGCACGATCGAAGCCGTGCGCGCCCGCTGCCCGGAGACCGTCATCGAAGTGTTGACACCGGATTTCAATGGGCGCGACGAGGCGATTGAGTTGGTATTGTCCGCGTCGCCACACATCTTCAATCACAACCTTGAAACGATCCGCCGGCTCACGCCGGTGGTTCGCTCGCGCGCGACGTATGACCGTTCGTTAAGCGTCCTCTGCAAAGTCAAAGCACGGCAGGGCGCGGCGATCTGCACCAAATCGGGTTTGATGCTGGGATTGGGCGAGCGCGAGGAGGAAGTGCTGACGGCGATGCGGGATTTGCGCGCGGCCGGTTGCGACATTCTCACTCTTGGCCAGTATCTCCAACCGACGCTCCGCCATCTGCCAGTGGTCGAGTTCGTGCCGCCGGAGAAGTTTGCGGAACTGGGGGGCCGGGCGCGGGACCTGGGATTCCTCCATGTGGCCAGCGGGCCGATGGTCCGCAGTTCGTATCACGCGGATGAATTCCAACCCCCCGCCGCCGCTCACTGAGCCGGCGGACGCCGCGTGATAAAAAAGTAGAGCGCCAGCCCCGCCAGGGCGAACGCGATCAGGAGGGCAAAGATGGTAATGGCCGTTTTCAACCTGCGCGCCTGACCGAGCGCCTCCTCGGACCGCCGCTTCTCCGACTCGACGAACAGCGCGAACTCCTTGTCCGCGGAAGCGACCGCGTCCTCGTCGCGCAGGCGCAACGTCAGCCAGCCGGGTGCGGCGCGATTCCATGATTCCGGCAGGCGTTGGAGCGCGTCGGCCGGGGCCGGTTGCAGCCCGTTGCGGCTCCAAAACGGCGCGTTCTCCTGCGTCCAGAGCCGCGCCACGCCGTGGTTCAGCGACAAGGATTGAATGCGGTTCCAAAACAAGGGCCGCACCTCGTCCGCGACGGCGAAGTCCTCAAACGCCTCCCCGCGGATGCAGCCGTGCCGGCCTTCCATCTGGAACGCCAGGGCGCCGAGGATTTTGCCTTCCCCGTTCTCCGCGATTTGAAATTCCTTCAACCGCTTCTCCAGTTCCGCCGCGTTCAGGCGCATGGTCTCCCAGAGTCTGCGGAGCACGGGCAGGTCGTCCACGGTGGCGCGGCGCACGCGGTAGTTGGCGGGATTCATGGCCGCGCATGATAGGCGGCATGGCCCGGATTTCAATTTTGAAATTCGATGGCGATGAGCCGTTGCGGCGACAACATTTCGGCCCTGGCTAGAACGGTTGCCAAAATAAATTTCCGAGTAGCAACAGGCCAACCCCTCACCCGGCCTTCGGCCACCCTCTCCCCATCCGATGGGGAGAGGGACGGGGTGAGGGGCCATCCGGAAATGACTTTTGGCAATCGGTCTAAGGCTCGAAAACCCGCACGCGGTAGAAGCGCAACAGCCCCGAGTTGAGCGGGTCGGCGATCGTCGCCGTGCGATTGGTCGCCGCGAAGAATGGCGTGTTGTCCGGCACGTCGAGCGGCGACCAAACGGGCGCGACGGTCAGTGACTTCGTGCTCTGAACCTCGAATGCGCGGTTCGCCTGCTGTGGAAACTCAAGCTGCACGAGGTCGCCCGCCCGGTGAATCTGGAGGGTCCACACGCTCCCCGCGCCCAGTGGATCGGTGGCGGTCAGGAATTCGAGGTAATTGGACGCGCGATCCTGGTCGGGGTCCGCCGTGGCGGCGGCGTCCGCGGCGTTCGTCGAGCCGAACTTCGCAATCTGCCAATCGGCGAAGCTCTGATACGAGGGCAGGTCATTGGTGATCCAGGCGCTCACGAGCGCGATGGCCTGAGTGTCGGTGACGGAGGAATCCAGCGGCGGCATGCGGAGCGGGCCGGGCATGGCGAGGCGCGTCAGCAAGACGGAATGGTCCAGCGCCCCGGGAGTGACGACGTGGTTGTTGGTGTCGCCGCCATGGTTGATCAACGCGCCGTTGATGATTCCCGCGGCAAACGTCGGTGTGGCGATCCGTCCATCCCACAAGGCGAGCGCCGACCCGCCGGGCTGGTGGCAATTCGCGCAGTTGGCCGCCAAATAGGAGCGGACACGATACTCCAGGCTCACGCCGTCGTTGGTCGGGTGCGCCAGAGCGCGGAGGGTGTGGATGCCGGCGACGTTGGTGTTGAAATAGCCGGCGGCGCTCAACGCGGCGATTTGGTTGGTGACCGCGCCGTCATAATTGAAATCGCGATTGAGCTGTGGCGCGTTGAATCCGAGCGCGAATCCGCCGGCGGCCGTGTGGCAGCTCAGACACTCCTGCCGGCTGGGATAATGCCAGACCTGTGTCCGCAGCAGCCCGCCGCCTTCGTTGATCACGAACGTCTCGTCCACGCCTTCTTCGGGAACCAACGTGGCATTCGTGAGAGAACTGCCCCAGCGATACGTGATGCCGTACACCCCGCTGGAATGCTTCACGATAAAGCGCGTCTCAAGCCGTTTGCGCGATGCCGGCGCGCCGTTGGTCAACTCGAGTTCAAAGTGTTTTATCCACACCGAGCCGGTCGGGAACGACCAATTGCCGTCGCGGTCAAACGTGATCGTAAGGTTGGTGTTCGGCACGGAGAACCAGCGCGACTTGATGGCGTTGTCGGACCAGAACGGCAGATTGAGGTCGTAGGGCACGATGCCGGCAGCCGGGGCGAGTGTGGTGAGGTTCGTGAAGGTGCCAGTCGCCGCCAATGTCGCGGGCAGTGCCTGGCCGGTGAAATTGGTGTTATAGACCAGCCGGCCAATCTGGCTGGGCGTGATATCGGCTGTCAACACGTCGCCGTTGCGCGGGTCCGTGCCGAAGGCCACGATGCCGGTGTCCGTGGTCAGGTGCTGCATCGGCACGGGGTTCGTGCCGTTCGGCGCGAGCGCCCAGACGTGGCCGGAGTTGTAATCGGCGAACACGTATCTGCCCGTCAGTTGCGAGATGCGCGCGCCGCGATAGAGGACGCCGCCGGTGACGCAATTGCCCTGGTTGGTGGCGCTGCCGTGCGCGTAATCCCGGATGGGCGCCACGGAGGTGAAGCCCGCCGGCGCCTGGTTGGATTTCGGACCGTTGATCGTGCCCTCGCGGTAGGCCCAGCCGTAATTGCCGCCTTTGAGGATCACGCTGATCTCCTCGCGCAGCGAGCCGCCCACGTCGCCGCAGTACAGCGTGCCCGTGGCATCATCAAAGGAGAAGCGCCACGGATTGCGCAGGCCCACCGCCCAGAACTCGGCGCGCAACGCGGCGGTGTTGATGTTTGTCCCGTTGAATTGCGTCGCGCCGACGAACGGATTGTCCGCCGGGATGAAGTAGTTGGTGGCACCCATCAAGGCGGCGTGCGGCGCGGGCGGGAGATTCGTGGCTCGTTTGTCCACGTCAATGCGGATGATGCCCGAGAAGAAATCTTTGTCTATGCGCTGGCTGTTGTTGTAAGAATCGTTCTGCTGTCCCTCGTCGCCGTAACTGGCGTAGAGGTAGCCGTCCGGGCCGAAATGCAGATCGCCGCCGTTGTGATTGCAGGCCTCGTCGTACTGGGTGATGAGCGGCAGTTCGCTGTTGGTGAGCGCGACGTTCGCGTTGGTGGCGGTGATTTGAAAACGCGAGACGCGCTGGTGCAAGCCGCTGGCCGAGGTGCTTGCCGTCGTGGAGTAGAACAGGAAAAAGTAGCGGTTGGTCGCGAAGCCGGGATGGAACGTGATGCCGAGCAACCCTTCCTCACAACCGGAGGTGACGCGTCCCGCGAGACTCATGACCTGCGTGCGCGTGGGCGCGGCGAGGTTGGTGATGACGATGACGTTGCCGGCCCGTTCGAGGACAAACAGGCGGTTCGTTTCACCGGGCGGCGTGGCGACAGCCATCGGCCCGCTGATGGACAGCGTGGGAAAGGCGTTCGTGATCCGGTAGCCATACACCGGCGGTGCCGGTGGCAGATTGGTGAGAGTAAAGTTCGGGAGCCGCTGGAGTGGACCCGCGACGGACGGGATCGCCGTCGCCAGCAACAACGTCGCCGCGAAAAGTTTGTGGCAGACTCTAACGCGCTCCATGCGCGGACAAACTGGCCCGCCGCCGCGTCGAAGTCAAACGACGCGGGCGTTTCGCTGTCACTTCACGCGCGCCTGCCGGGCAGCGGCGACGAACTCCGACGCCAGGCGCGTGAGTTGCGGCCAATCCTTTCTGTCCAGAATCTGGGCTGAGAGCAGACTGCTGCCAACCCCGACGGCGGCGCTGCCGGCCTTGAAAAACTCTGCGAGGTTTTTGAGGTTCACGCCGCCGGTCGGGACGCATCTCAAGTGGGGCAGTGGCGCGAGCAGCGCCTTGATGTATTTGGGGCCGAGGGTGTCCGCCGGGAAAAGTTTCACGAAGTCCGCTCCCACGCGCCAGGTTTGTTGCGCCTCCGTCGGAGTGTAGGCACCCAGCATGACGGGCTTGGCGGCGGCATTTGCGACTTGGGCCACGCCGGCATCGCAGATAGGACTCACGATGAATTCCGCTCCTGCGTCGAGCGCCTTTCGGCAATCCTCGCTGTCCACGACCGTGCCGGCGCCAATGACCGCCCGCCCACCGGCCAGCTTCCGTGCTTCGCGGATGGAAACCAAAGCATCAGGCGTCGTCAGCGTGACTTCGACGGCTGTGAACCCTCCCGCAATCAGCGACTCGAAGATCGGAAGAACGTGTGCGGCGTCCCGGGTCCGGATGATGCCGATCACGCCAGGATCGGTGAGCCGGGCGATGAGTTCTTCTTTGCCTCGCATACGTGGCGACTCCAATACGCGGACGCGAAGATGGATACAAGGATTCTCAGCGGGCCGTGTCCAAAGGGTGGAGCTTCACCTCGCCACCGGAGCGCGAGCCGTCCGCGGCTCGCGCCCAGGCGAACTCGAACCGCCAGCCACAACGAGCGCTCAGAGTTGAACCCGGTAGTATTGCTTGGTGCCGGCGGGTGCGACGACATGGCGCGGGGCGCTGGCGCCGGAAACATTGGACCAAGGTCCGTTCGGCGCGTCGGCGTGTTGCAAGGTGCCGGATTGCCAGATGAGTTCGAGGTCAGTCCCGGTCTTCCTGATGACGAGCATCACTGGGCCGTAATTGTCGAACGAGCGTCCGTAGTTCTGGCCGACGTACCAGATCGTGTACGACTCGATCGCACTCAATGAACGGCGCCACACGCCCAGATCATCCACCTGGAACGCTCCGGCCTCCTCATAAGTGAAGATGCCGGTCTGGCCGATCACCGTCGGCAGTGTCGTGTCGAGATCGGTGGCGGTTCCAAACCGGGAGTCCGCCTTCACACCGTCCACGTAGGTCGCGATTTCACCTGCGCGCGCGATGGAGACGACCACGTGATGCCAGTTGTTGTCATTGATGGCCGGGCCGCCTTCGAAGCGGTAGGTGTCGAGGCTCCAGCCGAGGCCACCGGTCTGATATCCGGGACCGAAAGTGTAACCCTCGGAACTGAGCGCCGTATCGCTGTTGGCGAAGACCGGCAGGTCGCCCGGCGTGCCGGTGAACTTGATCCAGAACGCGACCGAGAAGTCGGTACTGGTGCCGAATTCCAGGTCCGGCCGCACGTCCAGGTTCACGAAGCTGGAACTGTAGTTGGTGGTCATGGCGTTGGTGTCAACGACCTGCACTGTGGCGTAGCTCAACGCGCCGCTGCCGATCTTGCCCGCGACGATGGATGGACTGTTGGACGGACTGCCATGGTTGCCCCGGCCCGAGCTGTCTTGGTAATTGCTGTCGAACTTGAGGTGCAGGACAAGCTGGTTCGTCACGTTGGCATACGTCGGCTGGGCGACGACCGTCAGCGTGGCGGGTTGACTGTTGCTGGTGCCGGCGTTGTTGGTCGCGGACAGACGGTAGTTCGTCGCGTCGGCGAAGGTAATTCCCGTTAGGATCAGCGACGCATTGGTCTGGCCGGGGATGGGCAGTCCATTCTTGAGCCATTGGCGGGTGATCGGGAGCGAGCCTTCCACTTCGGAGGAGAACGTCACCGCAGCGCCCTCGGCGACCGTCTGCGATTGCGGCTGGGTGAGGAACACCGGCGGGGTGTTGCTGCCGTAGAGCGCGGCCTGATAGTGTTCGAAGATTCGAGCGGCGCTCAACACCATGGGATAGACCGCAACTTCGTCAATCGTGCCGTCGAAGAAGTTGTTGAAGCCCGACGCGCCCGGGACATCGGTGCCGATGTGGAACGGGTAGCTGGGATTGACCTGAACGCCGGAGGCCGAGAAGGTGGGACCGGTTTTCTTTCCATTGAGATATACGCTCCAGCCATCGGACGTTGACAGGGTGAAAACCAGATGGGTCCAACGGTTCAAAGAGATGGGGCCGTTCGGTGTGTAGAACAAGCCGTCGCTGAACGACAGGAGGGTCCGCCACTCATTGTCGCTGAGGTAAAAGAGGTAGCCGCGGTCGTCCGGGGTCGCGGCCCACGAGGCCACGGGGGTTTGGGCGCCCGTGAAATTCGTCGTCCGCACCCAGCATTCGACCGTGATGGGCAGTGAATTCAGGTCGGTGGCGTAGGCCACTTCGCCATAGGCATTGGCGCCGGGCGGGAAATGAGCGGCGGAATTGCCGGCGGACACTCCCGCTGCGCCAAGAGTGGGCTGGGTTACCCACGTGCCGTGATTGCGGCCCATCGCGTCCGCGAAGGTGGTCGTGGCTGGCGCTTCATCCAAGCGCCACCAGGAGGTGGGCGAATCCGCCGCGACTTCGGCGGCATAGGAGCCGGCTGCGGGAACGGTCACCGTGACAACGGCGGGCGAACTGGTGACGGCCCCAACGCTGTTGCTGACGATCACCCGGTAGCTGCCGGCGTTGGTGGAGTCCGCCGGGCTGATGAGCAGCATTGCGTTCGTGCCGCCGTTCACCAGGCTGCCGTCTTGCAGCCAGCGGTAATTGAGATTCCCGCCGTTGGCGGTCACGGTCAATTTGATGAGGCCCGCCTGATAGACGGTCACTCCGGTGGGCTGCTGCGTGATATCCGGGAAGGTCTGGCCTTGGACCGAGATCGCGGCGACGGAACTCGTGACGCCACCGAATCCGTTCGTGATCACCACGTCGTAATTTCCATCGTCGGCGGCGGAGGCGTTGGCTTTTGAATAGCTGGAAGTTGTCGCGCCGGAGAGGTTGACATTGTTCTTCCGCCACTGGTAGGCGAGAGTCGGCGTTCCGCCCGCATCCACCGAGAGGAGCAGCGTTTCGCCCGCCGAGAGCGAGGGAGGAGCGACGACGTCCACAAAGATGGACGGACCCACGCCACCCTTGCCTGCCGCATACAGCGAGTACACTTCGCCGTGGCTCAACGTCCGCTTGAACACGGCGACTTCGTCAATGTCCCCATTGAAAACCGTGTCCGGCGCGAAGATGAAGTCCATTCCGATGCGTGTGAGCCCGTTGAAGCCTTGTTCCAAGTGCGCGACCGGGTTGACGTTGGTTTGGAACGACGTCCCGTCGTGCGCATAGATGACGGCTTGCGTGGGACCGACTGAAACCGCCACGAACGACCATTGGCCGTCGGGGACCATCACCGTGCTCGGAAAGTCGAACGTGGCCGCGTCGTTGTTCCACGTATAGCCGATCTGAAAACCGCCATCCAATCCGATGTTGATTCCCGAATAGGTGCCGTCCGTGGCCGCGTTCATCAGGATGCCGGCGTAGGGATTCTGCGATCCGCTGGGCCTGATCCAGGCGGCCATCGTGACGGTGTTGGTGTCAAGGCTCAACGGCGCGGTCCGGACGGAACCCGGATTGTTGGTGAGGATGTTCACCCCTTTGTTAGCTCCGTCGAATCCTGTAAAGCCGGGAGGCACCGGTCCTGTGACACCGGGCGTGCAGGCGTAAAGGTACTCGCCCGCGGCGGCCGAGCTGCCGAGGTTGGCCGCCGCCGGCCCGAGTTTCTCGTTCAACCGCCAGTAGCCGGCGGGATTGTGGCCGAGGATCACGGTCTGGTAATTCGTGCCCGGCGCGTTGTTGGTCCCAGCCTGGTAATGCTGAAGAATCTGGGCGGAGGTCAGCAGGTACGGATAGAACGCCGGCTCGTCAATGCTCCCGATGTAGGTGAAGAATCCAAAAGCCCCATCCGCCCGCGCGCCGAACGTGAGCGGAATGGTGTTGGTGGTGACGGATTCGTATTGGCCCGAGACGCTGACGTTGGTCAGGCTGGTGCCGTTGACATAAACGGTCAGGCCGCGGTTCGGATTGTTGTGCTTGTACGTTCCCACGATGTGATACCACCGGTTCGTATCGAGCGTCATGCGCGCCGTGCAGTTGATCTGCTGCGGCGTGGACCCGCTCGGGGGATTGTAGATGCGGAACAGCCAGCCGTTGCCGCTGTCCGTTCCGTCGGAATTGATGACGCCCTGATAAAACAGCCAGCCGCGCCGCACGACCTGGTTGGTGGAGGGATCGGCGAACTCGACCGAGGCTGCGGGGCAAGCCAGGAAATTGGTCTGCCCCGGCTGGCACCAAAACTCGACGCTGAACGAGCCGTTGGTGTTCCAGACGGGGTGATTCGGAACACGGACACGATTGCCGTTGAGATAGCCCTCGCCGCGAATGGCCGTGTTGCTCCCGGTCTGCGCGGGCAACGCGCCCGCCAGCCCAGCCAGGATGTCGTTCTCGAAAGTGCCCTGGCCCACCGCTCCCAGCGTGCCGATGTTCGTGGCCAGCGCCAGCGTCGGCGCGGCTACGGTGTCATTCAGCCGCCAGTAACCGACCGGGGACTGGGCCAGCACGGCGGACTGGTAATCGGCCCGCGCGGTGGGAGCGATCAAAAGGCAAAGGCCGGACAGGGCAGAGGCCATGACGACGGCGAAGACGCCTTTCCGCGTGGAGGATGCAACAGGGTGTTTCATACGGCTGGAATTGAACTCGCAGGATTTGATTGTGACTGGATTGGCAATTGACCCAGCTTGAATACCACAAGATTGGCCGCTTGCCAACTCCGGGATTGAGATTCGTCCGGACACCTGCGGGCCGGGATTGGCGCGAAACTTCATGGGGATTCCGCTTGACGGCATCCGCCTGTTCGTTGCATCCTCGTGTCGCAATCAAACCCGCTCGACCGATTCGTATGATTGTCGCCGTGACCAAAGCCCCCCTGGCTTCACCGGAAACCAGACCATCGCGATCCAGCGAGCAGACGTGCGGCCACACCCCCGCGGCCGGTTCGTCATCCACAGGCATAAACCCCAACCCGCCGCTCCACGCGGCGAATCCATAGGACGACTCATGAAAACTCGGTTCGCATGGGCCGGCGCTTTGGCGCTGGCAGTCACACTCACCTCGCAAATGGAAACAAGGGCCATCACCAATGGCGTCATCTTAATCAGCACGCGCGAGCCTCAGGACACAGCGTCTTTCTCGCAAGACAGCGTGTCCAACCAAGAGAAAGGCCCAGGTCAGTGCTCGCCGGGCGACATAGCAATGGGCATCTTGCTGGGCGATTATGGCTATAGTTCTCGCTTGCTAGTTGACAGAATAATCGGTGGCACCGCTGGTACTAATGCGTTTTTTTGGTACAGCAATACCAATCCAACGCCGATGCGCATGGAGCGTGAGCTGGTTCTGGCTACAGCCGACCCGAACATGGCGATAGCGCTCATGATTGTCTCGGGCAGCAGCGCTGGCGCGGCCACCCCGGCTCCAACCCAGACCAATGGTATCCCGATCATGATGGGCGAGCATACCACTCTGGGTTCCGGGGGCAATCCAGGCACCTTCTTCATGTACGACAACACCCTCGGGTCATCAAGCGACCCGAACCAGGGCAACACGACCAACAAGCACATGAAGGTCATCAATCCAACGCACCCGATCATGCAGGGCATTCCGCTTGATTCGGAGGGACGCGTGAAGATTTTCCGTGACGCCTATCCGGAAGAAAACGCGCACATCCCCACGGGCGGGAAGGCGAACTACGAGTTCCGCTGGTGCACCCACAACGTTGCCGCTGCCGCCCCGGGCACCACGATCCTGGGCGTCATGTCTGGCATCACCTCCACTGACGACACGAATCGGGCGTGCCTCGCAGTTGTTGACGTGGGGGGCATGCTTTCCAACAGCGAGACGAGTATGGTCCGCCTGGTCCACTACTTCCAGAACGAACAAGGCTCCGGTGGCTCCCGCCGGATCTTCACGGCCCTTACCGACCTGGCGCGCGTGATATTCGTCCGCGCCGCAAAGTGGGCGATGGGTGAAACCCTTACGCCATACCAACCCTTGGGGTTGATCCAGGTTTCCCAAGTCAATGCTACCCAGATTCAGATCGCCTGGCAGGGTACGGCAACCAAGAACTACAAGATCATTGGGACACAGAACCTTCTCGCCCCGGTTGACGCCTTCAACTGGCAGACTGTGGCGCAAGACATCAAGGGTGTGGATGGGACTGTGACGGCCAAACTGGACATCTCGGCCGGTCCACAATACGCGTTTTTGCGAGTCATCCCTGTACCGTAACGGTGCGTTGATTTCGGGCAGTCCGGCAGCCAGCCACAGTTTGGCCCGGACTGCCCGGGTTTCCGTGACGGCGGAGCTTCGGAGGGGGCCGGCGTTTGTCGAGCCTCGTGTTGCAAACGCCCGCCTGTTGGTTGAAGCGGCTCGCCTTTGGATCGGCGCGGGCTGGCGTTGCTGGTTCAAGCACTCCGCGACGGAAACTGCCGGGCGGGTGGCTTGCGGACATCGGTCGAAAACGGGCGCCGTGGGAGCAATTGGGAATGCCAGACCTGAACTGCTCGAGTTGGCCTGGCTCTACTCCCGCCGAAAACAACCTCATGGCCGCCGTCCTATGCGCCCGGACTACGGGTTGATCTTGCTTGTGGTCCGTTCCTGGACCCAGGCGATATCCACGCTATCACGGTGGAGCTGGCCGAAGGGGAATCCGAAGCGGTACGTCGCCAGCATCGGCGGTTTCACTGTGCGCGGATCCTTCCACTTCCTGATTTCGGAATGGCCATCGGCAAAAGTGAATCCACACCCGCCGCCGTGATAGGTTGCGGGACCATCCTGCCATAGGGCGCGAGTGCCTTGGAAGTCCATCTTCATGGCGAAGGCAGCGTCATTAACGCTGTCCGGATTCTCATCAATCATGACCCAGAGGAGCGAAGGTGGTGGACGGACCATGTCGGAGGACTTCTGAAAGATGCGCCAAGGGGGAGAACTCCAATGTTCTTCTGGATGGGTCCGGAAGGCCTGGCTCATCGAGATACTCCGCACTCTGGGATCGCCCATCTGACCGCGGCTCCGGCTTCTGTCCGCCGGACACTTGTAAACGGCGACGCTCTTGGTGTAAGGAAAAAGGACGCCGCTTCTCAGCAGGTTCAAGTTGGTGTTGTCGGTCCCGCCGTCATACGCAAGCCACCCGGGGCACCACGTCCACGCGGTGGTCAGCCTGCCGTTGTAGTCGTCGGCGTACATCAGCCACGCCAGCCCGATCTGGCGACCATTGTTCATGCAGGAAATGGATTCGGCGCGGATTCGTGCCTTCGTGAGGGCCGGCAAGAGCATCGCGGCCAGAATGGCGATGATGGCAATGACGACCAGAAGCTCGATCAACGTAAACGCCGCACGCTGCCGGTCCATGTGAGGGTCCGTCCAGTTCCAGTTCTTCGCTTGCATAAATGTTGCGATCGGTTCGCGGTTTGATGCAACCAACAAGGCAAGCATTACTCCCACTACCACCGGCTGTCAATGCAGATGATGGGTGATCAACAGGATACCTGCCGACCTGCCAACGTATGCCTCAACGAACGCAGCAATGCCCTTGGCCCGACTAATCGGCGTTGCCGCGCCGAAATGGGCTCCGCCGGTGCAATTTGTGGCTGATCACGGAGACTCAACACCGCCCAATCATCAAGGCACGCCCCTTGATTGCATCGCTGGGCCGCGAGAATCATGGGCACGGCTTGCAAATGTGGTTGTCAAACGCTGTTGAACCGTAGGAGAATTTCGCGCATGTCAGATTTGAAGCCGTTGCCAGCACACTTGATCGGCGGGAATTTTCTGCTCACCGAGACAGATCCCGGCCTCGTGTTCACGCCCGAAGACTTGTCCTCTGAGCAGCGTCTCATGGCCCAGACCGCCGGGAAGTTCATGGAAAAGGAAATCCTCCCGAATCTCGATGCCATGGAGCATCAACAGGAGGGACTCACGCCCCGGCTGTTTCGCAAGGCGGGCGAATTGGGCCTGCTTGGTATGGATGTGCCGGTGAATTTCAACGGACTCGGATTGGACAAGTCGAGCGCCGTGGGCGTCGAGGAGCAGCTCACCCGGCTCGGCGGTTTCGGCGTCACCTGCGGAGCGCACAGCGGCATCGGCGTCATGCCGCTCCAATACTTCGGCACCGAGGCGCAGAGGAAAAAATACCTCGCGAAGCTGGCCACCGGTGAATGGATGGCGGCCTATTGCCTGAGCGAGGCCGGCTCGGGTTCGGATGCGCTCGGGATGCGCACCAAGGCCACACTCTCCGCCGACGGCAGGCATTACCTGCTCAACGGAACGAAGATGTGGATTTCGAACGCCGCCTGGGCCGACTTGTTCACGATCTTCGCCAAGGTGGACGGCCAGCAGGTCACGGCGTTCCTGGTTGAACGTGGCTTTCCCGGTGTCTCCACCGGCAAGGAAGAGCACAAACTCGGAATCAAAACTTCCTCGACGCGCCGCGTGATTCTTGAAGACGCGCAAGTGCCGGTCGAAAATGTGCTGGGCGAAGTCGGCAAGGGCGCGTACATCGCGTTCAACATCCTCAACGCGGGGCGCTTCAAGCTCGGCGCCGGCGCCATCGGTGGCGCGAAGGAATCGCTCCGCGTCGCGACCCGCTACGCGCTGGAGCGGCAGCAATTTGGCCGGCCCATCGCCTCGTTCGGTTTGATCCAGCAAAAGCTCGCGGACATGGCCGCGAGCATCTTCGCCGGCGAGAGTGCGATCTACCGCACCGCCGCGATGATGGACGCCGTGTTCGCCACCGGCGAGATGATGGACTCGATGACGCCGCCCTTCCCACGCGGCCTCGACGAGTTTGCCCTCGAATGTTCGATCATCAAGGTCGCGTGCAGCGAGATTCTCGACGACGTGACGGATGAGTCGTTGCAGATCCACGGCGGCTACGGCTACACGGAGGAATTCCCGGTCGCGCGCGCCTGCCGCGACTCGCGCATCAACCGCATTTTCGAGGGCACGAACGAAATCAACCGCCTGTTCATTCCCGGCCTGTTGATGCGCCGCGCCCAGCGGGGCCGCTTCCCGTTGGTCGCCGCGATTACGAAAGTGACCCAGGAACTGCTCGACCTGCCGCCGCTCCCCGACGGCGGCGGCGACGAGCTGGCCGCCGTCCAGTCGCTGCTGGCCAACGCCAAAAAGTTGATCCTGTTCCTCTCCGGCGTCGCCCACCAGAAGTTCGGCGACAAACTCATCGAGGAACAGGAAATCGTCGCCAACCTCAGCAACCTGATCATTGACGTCTATCTCGGCGAAAGCGCCTTGTTGCGCACGCTCAAGCTCCGCAAGGCAAAGGGTACTGCCCCGGTGATGTCCGATTTGACCCTGATCTTCGTCAACGATGCGGTAAGCCGGATGGAACGGCAGGCGCGCGATGCGCTGGCCGCGCTGGCGCAGGGCGACGAGCTGCGCGCCCAGTTGGGAATTGCGCGGCGGCTGCTGCGCTGGACACCGTTGAACACCGTCGCGATGCGCCGCCGCACCGCGAAACGACTGGGCGAGGTCGGCAGTTTCCCAGCTCTCGTGGCCGCGCAGTGATCCGGCAGGACTCGAGGAATCCATGAAGTATCCCCAATTCACCCTGCCCGACATGCTGGACCGGACCGTCTCCGGCTCGGCGCGGGAGACGGCCTTGGTCTATTCCGGCGCGGACATTTCGTACGCGCAACTGGCGGATCATGTGAACCGGCTCGCCGCGGGTTTGCAGGCCCTGGGGATCGCCAAGGGTGATCGCGTGGCCTTGCTGATGCCGAACTGTCCGCAGTTTGTGATTTCGTACTTCGGCGCGCTCCGGGCCGGCGCGATCGTCACCGCAACCAGTTCCATGTACACAGCGCGCGAAGTGACGCACCAATGGAACGACGCTGGAGCAAGCGTGGTGATCGCGGATCGCCGGCTGTTGCCGGTCATCAAAACGGCGTTGCCGCAGTTGACCTCTGTAAGGCGGATCATCCTCACTGGCATGACGCAATACACCCCGCGCCACTTCAAGGAACTCTGCCGGTCGCTGCGGACTGTGGTCAAGAAGCCCCGTTTGAAATCCTTGACCCTGCGCGCGGCCGAACCGGGAGCGGTCGAGCTGATGGAGTGGGAAGGCTTGCTGCGCCTGTCCCGCAAGCCGCGCCCGCACGGATTGAAGCGGTCCGACATTGCTTGCCTGCAATACACTGGAGGCACGACCGGCACGTCCAAAGGCGCGATGCTCACCCACGCCAATCTCGTCATCAACGCCTGCCAGGCCAATGCCTGGCTCACGGCCGGGATCGCCGATGGCCGCGTGACCAGCGTGGCCGCGTTGCCGATGTTCCACATCTACGCGATGACGTGTGTCATGATCGCCTCGATCGAGATCGGCGGGCGCGTGATCATTCTTCCCCGCTTCGAGCTGCGCGCGGCGCTCAACGTCATCCGCAAATACCGCCCGACGATCTACCACGGCGTCCCGACGATGTACGTGGCCTTCAACGGCGCCCCCAACGTCAAACGCTACGGTTTTCATTCGTTGCGGGTTTGCATGAGCGGCGGCGCGCCGCTGCCGGTCGAAGTGCGGCAGCAATTCGAGGCGCTGACCGGCGGCAGATTGCTCGAAGGGTACGGTTTGACCGAAACCTCGCCCGTCACGCACATCAACCCGCCGGACGGTTTGTGCAAGACCGGCAGCATGGGCATGACCATCGCCGACACCGAGGCGCGCATCATGGACCTGGAAACCGGCACGCGTGAAATGCCCGTGGGCGAAATCGGCGAGATCGCCATCCGCGGCCCGCAGGTGATGAAGGGCTACTGGAACAAGCCGGAGGAAACCGCGCTGGTGTTGCGCGACGGCTGGCTTTACACGGGAGACGTGGCCAGGAAGGACGCGGACGGTTACTTCTACATCGTGGACCGAAAGAAGGACATGATCATCGCCGGCGGCTTCAACATTTACCCGCGCGAGGTCGAGGAGGTCTTGTTCGAGTGTCCGCGCGTCAAGGAAGCCGCGGTAGTCGGGGTGCCCGACCCGTATCGCGGGGAAACGGTCAAGGCGTTCGTCGTTTTGAAAGACGGCGAGAAGACCACGGCCGAGGAAATCGTCGCCTTCTGCCGCGAGCGCCTCGCCGCCTACAAGGTCCCGCGCCTGGTCGAGTTCCTGGATTCATTGCCCAAATCCGGCGTGGGCAAGTATCTTCGGCGTGAACTGAAGAACGCCTAGTCGTTTCGGCGATCAGCACATGGGGTGACGCGAATGACGGCAATGAACCACGGAATCGAATCTCAAATTCCCAGGTCGTCCGTCCAACGGCACTTCCGGACGCCTTGGCCGGCCGTGTGTCTGGCCGGTGCGCTCCTGACTTTCGGCGCGCGGGCCGAGGTAATGATCTCGGACGGAGGCCAGACGCGATATCAAATCGTCCTGCCGACCGACGCGATCCCCTCCGAGCTTTACGCCGCTGAGGAATTGCGGCGTTACCTCGAACAGATCGGTGGGGCAAAGCTGCGTGTCGTCAAGGACGTGGATCCCATCGGCTCGCACGAAATCCTGCTCGGAGACAACTCGCGCCTGGAGAAGCTGCGTCCGCGAACGGATGTCGCAAAGTTTGGTCCGGATGGCTTTGTGATCCGTGTGGACGGGAACCGTGTCGTCATCGCCGGCGGACGTCCCCGTGGCACGTTGAACGGCGTTTATACGCTGCTCGAGGAAAAACTGGGCGTGCGCTGGTTCACGCCGGAACTCGAGCGCGTGCCCAAGTTGGACCGCGTGACGTTGCCGCGACTGGGCGAAATCAGGGTGCCGGTGCTCGAGAACCGGGACGTCTTCTGGCGGCAGTTCATGCGCAACGCGGATTTCGCCGCGCGCCATCGGGTGAACGGCCAGCATTACGGGCTGAAGGAAAGGCATGGCGGCGCGTTCACCGTCTATCATCCGTTCGTTCACAGTTTTGACGCGCTCGTCCCGCCGGAACTTTGCAAGGAGCACCCGGAGTATCTCCCGCTGATCAACGGCCAGCGCAAGAGCGGCTACGTCCAGCGCTGCCTCTCGAATCCGGACGTGTTGCGGATTTCCATCGAGCGCGTGCGCCAATGGATCAAGGAACATCCCGAGGCCACGATCATCAGCGTGTCGCAGAATGACACCTTCAACAATTGCCGTTGCGAGCAGTGCCAGGCCGTGGACGACGCGGAAGGCAGTCCGGCGGGTTCGTTGCTGAAGTTCGTGAACGCCGTCGCCGAGGCGGTGGAAAAGGATCATCCGAAGGTGCGGATTGACACGCTGGCCTATCAATACACCCGCAAGCCGCCGAAGACGATCCGTCCACACCGCAACGTCATTGTGCGCCTCTGCTCCATCGAGTGCTGCTTTGCGCATCCGCTGGAAACCTGTCCCGAGGAGAAGAACCGCCGCTTCCGCGACGACATCGTGGCCTGGCAGCCGGTGGCGTCGCTGCTTTACGTGTGGGACTACACCACCGATTTTGGCCACTACCAGCAGCCGTTTCCCAACTTCGGCGCGCTGCAATCCAACGTGCGCTTCTTTGTGAAGCACGGCGTCAAGAGCCTTTTCGAGCAGGGCAATTACTCCGGCGGCGGTGGTGGCGAAATGGAGCCGCTCCGCGCCTATGTCCTCGCCAAATTGCTCTGGAATCCGGAAACCGACGTGCAGCGGCACATCAACGAATTCGTGGACGCGTACTACGGCAGGGCGGCGCCGAAAATCCTGGCGTACATCGAGACGATCCATCGCCCGGTGCGCCAGGACGACAGGCACATCCACATCTTCGACAGCCCGAAGTCCGCGTACCTGGGCTCTGAAGTCATGGATGCCGGCGAGAAACTCCTGGATGAAGCCGAGCAACTTGGGGAGAACGAAGCGGTGCGGTTTCGCGTTCAGGTTGCGCGGCTTCCGGTGTGGTATGTCAAGATTGCCACGGATCGCGTGACCGGCGACGCAAAGACTGCACTGGCGAAGCAATTCGTTGCCATCGCGCGCAAGGCCGGCATTTCGAACATCAGCGAAGGCAAATCCCTCGATGAATGGGCGAAACCGCTGGGCGTGCCGTGATTCAGCCTTGCACCCGGCAGGTCGGTTTTTCATTCTAGCGCGCCCACCGTCGTGGTGATGTCGCAACCGGAGCTGCCGCCGTGTTTGCTGGTTTGTCCGGCGCCGGCATGGCGGTTTGGGTTCGTGAACGCGCGAACCGGTGATCGGCAGGGCCACGGTCGGGAGATTGAACTATGCTTACAATTCGAAAGGCTGCCGTCATCGGCGCCGGCAACATGGGTGCGCAAATCGCCGCCCACCTGGCCAACGTGGGAATTCCGTCGCTCTTGATGGACATCGTTCCGGCGGAACTTCTGCCCGACGAGCAAAAGCGCGGCCTGACGCTGCAATCGCCCCAGGTCCGCAATCGCGTTACCCAATCCTTGTTTGACAAGGCGAAGAAGCTGAAGCCCTCGCCTTTGTTCACGCCGGAGGTCGCGGGCCTTATCCGCGTCGGCAACGTCGAGGACAACCTCGCCGAGATCAAAGACGCCGATTGGGTCATCGAGGCGATTTTGGAGCGGATGGATTTGAAGCTGGCCATTCACGCGAAGATCGCGGCGAACGCGCGGCCCGACGCGTTGGTTTCGACCAACACCTCCGGCCTGTCCATCGCCGGCATGACGAAGGGACTGCCCATCGAGTATCGCCGCCGGTTTTTCGGCACGCACTTCTTCAATCCACCGCGTTACATGCGGCTGCTGGAAGTCATCCCAATGCCGGAAACCGATCCCGCGCTGCTCAAGTCCTTCGCTGAATTCGGCGAGGCCGTGTTGGGCAAGGGGATCGTGCGCGCGAAAGATACGCCGGGCTTTGTGGCCAATCGCATCGGTTGCTTCGACATGCAGCGGGTGGCGCTGCTGATGATGGAGGACGGTTTGACCATTGACGAGGTGGACGCGATCACTGGCCCGGCCATTGGCCGCCCCAAGAGCGCGACCTTCCGCCTCGGCGACATCGTCGGGGTGGACCTCATGGTCCAGATGGGGCACAACCTGCGCGAACTCCTGAAACACGACCCGCAGATCGCGGTCTTTCGGCCGATTGAGTTCATCGAAGACATGGTCAAGCGCGGCTGGTGGGGCGAGAAAAAAGGGCAGGGGTTCTACCAACGCGTGAAGTCCGAAAAAGGCCGCCAGATTCTGACGCTGGATTACCGGACCATGGAGTACCGCCCGCAGCAGAAGCCGCAGTTTGCATCACTGGAAGCCGCGAGCAAAACCTCCAGTCGCGCGGAACGCATCCGCGCGCTTTGCGCCGCCAGCGACAAGGCCGGCGTCTTCGCGTGGAAACATCTGAGTTCCGTCCTCTGCTACGCCGCCGACCGGCTCGCCGAGATTGCCGATGACGTGCTTACGGTGGACGACGCGATGCGGTGGGGCTACAACTGGGAACTCGGGCCGTTTGAAACGTGGGACGCGCTCGGTGTCCGCGAAACCGTGGCGCGGCTGGAGAAGGAAGGCCGCGACGTGCCGGCGCTGGCCCGCGATCTTCTCGCTTCTGGAAAAGCCTCGTTTTACGAAGAGCGCGATGGCCGCCGGTTGTTCTTCGACCTCCGCAAGAAAGGCCATGCGACCGAGGCTGCTTTTCCCAAGGCGATCAACCTCCCGCGTTTGCACAGGGCGAACAAGGTCGTGCGCAGCAATCCGGGCGCGAGCCTGGTGGATTTGGGAGATGGCGTCGCCTGCCTGGAGTTTCACTCGAAGATGAACACCATCGGCGGCGATCAGTTGGGCATGTTGCGCGAGTCGCTGGACGAAGTTCGGAAGAACTTTGTTGGCCTCGTTGTCGGCAATCAGGGCCAGCATTTCTCGGCCGGTGCGAACCTCATGCTGCTGACGACGCAGATTCAGAATCAGGACTGGGATGAAATTGATCTGAGCATCCGCGCTTTTCAGAGGGCGACGAGCACGATCCGCCAGTTTGAAAAGCCGGTGGTGGCCGCCTGCCACGGTTACACGCTCGGCGGCGGGTGCGAGATTGCGATGGGCTGTGATCACATCGTCATTGCGGCCGAAACCTATCTCGGTTTGCCGGAAGTCGGCGTGGGCCTCATCCCGGCGGCCCAAGGCACCAAGGAGATGTTGATTCGTTGCACCGAAAACATCATCCGCAGCGAGGAGACGGATTACTTTCCGGGCGTCCGGCACGCGTGGGAAACAATTGGCCTGGCCAAGGTGTCCACGAGCGCCACCGAGGCTGCGAAGCTGCGCTATTTGCGTGCCGGTGAAACCACGCTGGTCCTGAACCGCGACTGGCTGCTCGGTGAAGCGAAGGCGCAGGTCCTCCACCTGGCCGCCCAGGGTTTCACTCCCAAACCGCAGCGCACCGACATTCCGGCCATCGGTGAGAGCGGGTTGGCGCTGTTCAAGGTGATGCTCCACCAGATGCGCATGGCGGGCCAGATCAGCGAGCACGATCAGAAAATCGGAGCGAAGCTCGCGCATATCCTGTGCGGCGGCGATCTCACGTCCCTGCACTTCGTCTCGGAGCAATACCTCATGGACCTCGAACGCGAAGTGTTCTTGAGCCTGTGCGGCGAGCCGAAAACCGTCGAGCGCATCAAGCACACGCTCAAAACCGGCAAACCTTTAAGGAATTGAAAATATGAAAGAAGCCTTCATCGTCGCCGCCGCGCGCACGCCGGTCGGCAAAGCGCCCAACGGGAAAATCCGCACCGTCCGTCCGGATGATCTCGCGGCCATCGCCATCAAAGGCGCGCTGGCCCGCGTGCCGCAGTTGCCGGCCGAGCAAATCGAGGACGTGATCCTGGGTTGCGCCATGCCCGAAGCGGCGCAGGGCATGAACATCGCGCGCATCGCCTCGCAACGCGCCGGTTTGCCCGACAGCGCACCCGGCGTCACCGTCAACCGCTTCTGCGCGTCCGGCCTCGAAGCCATCGCCATCGGCGCGCAACGGATTTTGAGCGGCATGGCGGACGTCATTGTCGCTGGCGGCACGGAGAGCATGAGCCAGGTGCCGATGGGCGGCTTCAAGATGTCGCCCAATCCGTGTCTGGCGGACCAGATGCCCGACGCGTATCTCGCGATGGGCCTCACGGCGGAAAACGTCGCCGCGAAATTCGCCGTCTCGCGCGAGGACGCCGACGCGTTTTCCTACCAGAGCCATCAGAAGGCGATAGCTGCGCTCGACGCCGGACGGTTCAAGGAAGAGTGCCTCCCCGTCAACGTCCGGGAGGTGAATCTGAACGGAAACGGCAAGCGTACGGTGTCAGAGTTTTCCTTCGGTGACGACGAAGGCCCGCGGCGCGACACGTCGCCGGAAAAGCTTGCGGCATTGAAACCTGCGTTTGGCCCAAAAGGCACGGTCACGGCGGGAAATGCTTCGCAACGGAGCGACGGCGCCGCGGCCGTGGTGCTGATGTCCGGCGAGAAGATGAAGGAACTCGGCGTGAAACCGATCGCCCGCTTCGTGACCTATGCTGTCGGCGGCGTGCCACCCGGGATCATGGGGATTGGCCCGGTCGAAGCGATCCCCAAGGCGCTGAAGCGGGCCGGCCTCAAAATGGAGGACCTGGATGTCATCGAACTCAACGAGGCGTTCGCGTGCCAGGCGCTTTCGGTCATCCGCCAACTCTCGTTGCCCCGCGAACGGGTGAACGTGAACGGCGGCGCGATTGCGCTCGGGCACCCACTCGGCGCGACGGGCGCGAAACTAACCGTTTCCATCCTGCACGAGTTGAAGCGCCGCAACGGCCACTACGGCCTGGTGACCATGTGCGTCGGCGGCGGCATGGGCGGCGCGGGGATTTTTGAGATGTGCCGGTAAGGCAAGCGAGGACGAATTGAAGATTTTAGTGCCGCTCAAGCGAGTTCCCGATCCCGACACCAAAATCCGCATCAAGCCTGATGGCGCCGGTATTGATCTCGACGGTGTGAAGTTCGCGGTCAATCCCTTCGATGCCATCGCGCTTGAGGAAGCGCTGCGCATCGGGGAAAAATTCGGCGAAATCGAAATCGTCGTGGTCAGCATCGGCGGCGAGGAATGTGTCGAGCAATTGCGCGTCGGGCTGGCGATGGGCGCGGATCGCGCGCTGCTGGTCAAGACTTCCGCGAGCCTCGACTCGCTCGCGGTCGCGAAAGCACTCGCCGCGGTTTGCCAGCGCGAGAGGCCTGATTTCGTCCTCATGGGCAAGCAGGCGATTGACGACGACTCAAATCAAGCCGGTCAGATGCTCGCGGCGTTGCTTGGAATCGGACAGGCGACGTTCGTTTCGAAACTGGAGTTGATCGAAAACAACTCCAAAGCCCGTTGTGGACGCGAGACGGACGCTGGCATCGAGACCATCATGGTCAAGCTGCCGGCGATCCTCACCACGGACCTGCGCCTGAACGAACCGCGCTACGTCTCGCTCCCGGGCATCATGAAGGCGAAGAAAAAGCCTCTCGACGAGATCGAGTTGTCGGCGCTCGGCATCGCTGCAGCTTCGCGAACGAAATTGCTGAAACTCGAAGCGCCGCCCAAACGCAAGACCGGCGTTCGGGTGAAAACCGTGGATGAGTTGGTGGATAAGTTGAAGCACGAGGCAAAGGTGATCTGACACCCGGTCAGTGAAATCCTCACCGACGATGCAACTGGACTTATCGAACATCGCAAGACATCCGATGGACCGCGAGGTTTTGGAGTGCGGTGGCTGGCGGGGAACGGGGCTGACACCGCTTTCGCGCGTTCACCTGCATCCGGAGCCAAAGCGGTGTGTGCCCTCACCCCTCACCCACCGCATTCCAAAACGCTGGCACGCGGTTTCGATCGGTGATTCAACATGGCCGTCCAACACCGAGCCAAGGCGAACCGTGTCTGCCCAGTTCAACTAAACCGTCAAACATGGCGAAGATTTTGGTTCTTGCGGAACACGACGGCGGGCAACTGAAGCTGGCGACGCTCTCGGCGGTCGCCTTCGCGAAACGAGTCGTCGCAGACACGGGTGGTTCGTTCGACATCCTCGTCATCGGTGAGAATCTCGGCGGCATGGCGAAGTCGCTCCGAAATCATGGCGCAGGCGCCGTGCTTCTCGCCGACTACGCACTGCTTAAAGCGCCGGTCGCGGACAAATACGCGCAAGTTATCGCCGATGTCGCAAGGCGTCGGGGCTCGACGATGGTGGTCGGCGCGGCTTCGACCTATTCCAAGGACATCCTGCCGCGCGCCGCGGCCTTGCTGGACGCCGGCATGTTGGGCGACGTGGTGGACGTGAGCCGCGATGGCGATGATTTCATTTTCAAACGCGTGATGTTCGCCGGCAATGCCATCGCCACAGTGAAACTGGACGGCGGCGTGAAATTCCTCACCGTGCGCGCCGCGGCCTTTGCGCATCCGCCCGGGAGTTCCGGGACTTCGCCGATTGAGAGCGTGCCGGTGGCGGCGGACGGGCTGCCGGCATTCGCCGAATACGTCGGCCGGGAGGCAAAAGTGGCCGGTCGCCCCGACTCGACCGAGGCGCGCGTCGTCGTTTCCGGCGGACGCGCGATCAAGAACGCGGAGGATTTCGAGCGGCTCATCGGCGGCCTGGCCGATGCGCTGGGCGGCGCGGTGGGATCGTCGCGCGCGTTGGTGGACAGCGGCATCACCCCGAATTCGCTGCAAGTCGGCCAGACCGGCAAGATCGTGGCTCCCGACCTTTACATCGCCGCCGGCATCTCGGGCGCCATCCAGCACCTGGCGGGCATGAAGGACACCAAGGTGATCGTCGCGATCAACAAGGACGCCGACGCCCCGATTTTTGAAGTGGCCGATTACGCTCTGGTCGGAGATGTTTACGCGGTCGTGCCGGAATTGATCGAGAAACTGAAGAAGTAATTCGCCGCGAATGACGCCCACCCGAGAAACGTTTGGGAACATTCCGCACGGCGCGGTCGTCCTTTTTTATGTTCTGACTGTGGTGACGATGGCGGTTTTCGCCTGGGGCCTCTGGCGGCGCTTCAAACTCTGGCGGCAAGGCGTGCCCATCGGCGTGCGCGGACTCATCACGGGCAACTTCCGCCAGGTCCTCGCGAAACTCGCACCCGGCTTCCGCCGCCTCCTGACGGATGGCCTCGGCCAAAAGCGCGTGCGGGGCCGGGGACTGCCGAGTTGGGCGCACCTCTCGCTGTTCGCCGGCTTCATGGTGCTCTTCCTCGGCACAACGCTCCTGGAGATTGATCATCTGGCCTCGGGAATTTCCGACGCGCTGAAATTTCACAAAGGACATTACTACGTCATCTACGAATACACGCTCGATGTGTTTGGACTGTTGTTTCTGGCAGGTTGCATTTTGTTTTTCTGGCGGCGGATGCGCCGGCCCGCGAGCGTCGGACATCGCGCCACGGATTGGTATGTGATCCTCTCGTTTGTCGCCATCGGCATCAGCGGTTACGTGGTGGAAGGGCTTCGCATGGTATGGCAACAACCCACCGGCGTCGCGGCGCAATGTTCGCCGGTCGGACTGTGGGTTTCGCACTGGTTCGCTGGAATGACCGACGCCAACGCCCGTTCCGCGCACCAGGTCTTCTGGTGGATTCACGCCGCGTTGGTGTTCGGCTTCATCGCTTCGATCCCTTACACGCGTTTGCTGCACATCATCGCTGGACCGCTGAACCTGTTTCTTGCCAAGCCGGAACTTGGCCGGATGACGCCGATCACAATGGAGGAGGTGGAAAAATCTGAACGCGTCGGCGTGAGCGCCATTGAGCACTTCAACCAGCAACAACTCCTGAGCCTCGACGCCTGCATGGAGTGTGGCCGCTGCGAGGAAGCCTGCCCCGCCTTCGCGACGGACAAACCGCTCTCGCCCAAGAAAGTGGTGCAAGACTTGAAGGTCTTGATGGGCCTGAATCTCACGCCACACGCCACACGCCACACGGAACAGGCAGTTGGTTCTCCCGCACCGGCGCGCGCGTTGCACGACCAAACAATCCAGGCTGAAACCCTCTGGTCCTGCACCGCGTGCAGCGCGTGCGTACGCGTCTGCCCGGTTCGCATTGATCCGCTCACTCTTATTACGGACATGCGGCGCAATCGCGTGGGCGAAGGCGCGTTGAGCGGCACGGCGGCGACGGCGCTGCGCCGGATGCAATCGAGCGGGAACCCGTGGGGACTACCCGCCGCCGAGCGCGCGAACTGGTCGGAGGGCATCGGCGCGCCGACGGTGAAGGAGAACCCAAGCTTCGAAGTGCTCTATTGGATCGGTTGCGCCGGATCGTATGACCGCCGGGCGCAACGCGTGGCGCGCGCAATGGTGAAACTTCTCCGGCACGCGAATGTGAACTTCGCCACCCTGGGCCGCGAGGAAAAATGCACGGGCGAATCCGCGCGACGGCTGGGCGACGAGTTTCTGTTCCAGGAGCTGGCCCAGGCCAACATTGCCACACTGGCAAAGCACAACGTCCGCAGAATCGTCGCCCACTGCCCGCATTGCTTGAATTCGCTGCTCAAGGATTACCCGCAGTTCGGCGGGAATTACGAAGTGATCCATCACACGCAACTGCTGGAGCAACTGGTCGCACAAGGGCGGCTCAAGGTTGAAGGCGCGGGTGCGGATAGCGGCGCCATCACGTATCACGATCCGTGCTATCTCGCCCGTGTGAACGGCATCCACGAATCACCGCGGAGCGTGTTGTCCTTGGCCTCCGGCAATCTCCGCGAAATGCCGCGCTGCCGGGAGAAGACCTTTTGTTGCGGCGCGGGCGGGGGCCGCATGTGGATGGAGGAAGACCCGAAGCAGCGCGTCTCGACCGTGCGTGCGGGTGAAGCCCTGGCTACGGGCGCGCAGACCGTGGCCGTCGGCTGTCCGTTCTGCCTCACGATGATGACCGATGGCGTGGCCGCGCAATCCAGTTCCGCCCGCGTGCTCGACGTGGCCGAAATCCTGGTCGAACGATTGAAACTGTAGGCTGCCCGCCGCGAATTGAACCGGGCATGAACACCGATTACCGCCAGCGCGCGTTGAACACGTTTCCCGCCGGCTCGAACGGCGAATACGGCATCCCGGCCGACCTCGTGCCCGTGTTGCAGCGCGGCTCCGGCTGCCGCGTGTGGGACACCGACGGGCGCGAGTTTCTGGACATGACCATGGCCTGGGGCGCTGCGTTGGTAGGCCACGCGCATCCCAAAGTCGTCGAAGCGGCCATGCGGCAGGCGCGCGACGGCGGGAATTTCGCGGCCATCAACGTCCGTGCCGTCGAACTTGCCGAGCGGATTCAATCGTTGAGTCCCTGCGTGGAGCGGATTCGCCTGGTCGCTTCCGGCACTGAAGCCACGATGCTGTGCCTGCGGGTCGCGCAAGCCGCGACGGGGCGGCCAAAGGTTTTGAAATTCGAGGGGGCGTATCACGGGCAGCATCCGGTGGGCGTGACCAGCATGTTGTCTGGCAGGCCCACGACGTTGCCGGAATCGGATCCTTCGGGCGCGGGAGCCGCCTGGGTCGAACGCGACGTGCTGGTGGCGTCGTTCAATGACCTGGCCGCGACGGAGAAGATCGTCACTGAGCACGCGCACGAACTGGGCTGTGTGATCGTCGAGCCGTTGCACCGCTGCATCACGCCGGCGAGCGGATTCCTCCCGGGCGTGCGCGCCGTGACGCGAAAGCATGGCGTCGTTTTGATTTTCGACGAAGTGGTCACCGGGTTCAGGCTGGCGTTGGGTGGCGCGCAGGAATACTACGGGGTGACGCCCGACTTGGTCGCGTATGGCAAGGCGCTGGGCGGCGGTTTCCCGATCGGCGCTTACGGTGGTTGCGCTGATTTGATGGAGGTTGTGTCGGAGCATCGCCTACCTGGACCCCAATACGTCTGGTCCGCTTCGACCGGAGGTGGGAATCCGGTTTCCGCCGCCGCCGCGCTCGCCACGATCGAGGTGTTGTCCGAGCCTGGCGTTTATCCGGGCCTCCACGAAGCCGGACGCCGCTTGCGCTCTCAGATGGCAGAGGCCGTAAAATCCCAAGGTGAATCGGCGCAGGTGCTGGGCGACGGCCCGCTGGCGCAGATCGCATTCTCCGCGCAGCCGGTAACGGATCAACGAAGCTGGCTGGCCTCGGATCGCCCGCGCGGACGCGCCCTCATGCTGGAACTGCTTCGCTCCGGCGTGTTTCTCAACCCGATGGGAACGAAGCTCTATCTGTCGCTCGCGCACAATGGAGACGACATCGAAACCTTCGTCGCGAAGTTGACCGCCGCGCTGCGGGCGACGCGCCAATACCGATCCGGGAAACCCGCCGCCGCTTGATCGGTGATGGCGGCCCTGGCGCAAGCCGGCTACATCCCGCCCGCGAACGATTTGCCGCGCGCCTTGCCGAAGGGGCCGAGCAATTGCGCGGCGCCCAAACCCATCAATTCGATGTCGGTGCAGGACATGAAAAACCGGAAGCCTTGCTTCTGGAATTTCTTGATGGCGGCTGGAGTGAGTCCTGGCCGGCCCAAGGCTTTGCCATGCTTCCTGCCGGCGGCGACGATCTTCGCGATGGCCGCGTCGAGCTTGGGATGATTCTGTTCGCCGCGCAAACCGAGCGAGAATGAAAGGTCGCTCGTGCCGATGAACAGAACGTCAATCCCCGGCGTGGCGGCGATTTCGTCAATCTGCGCCAGCGCCTGCGTGTCTTCCACGACTGCGATCACGAGGACATTGTCGTCGGCGAAGTCGTAATAGTTCTTTGCCGCACTCCAGCGAAACGCGGCGAGGTCGGCGCCCGATCCGCGCAGTCCAACGGGCGGATAACGGCAGGCGGCGGCAGCCTGACGGGCAAGTTCGGGCGTGCGAGTGAAGGGGAAAATGACGCCCAGCACGCCGGCATCGAGCAGTCGTTTGGCTGTCCAAAGCTCGTTCACCGGCGGGCGCGCGAACGGCACCGCCGGCAGACCGCGCGTGGCCAGCACGATGTTCCGCACCGTCTCGAGGCTGATGGGCGCGTGCTCCATCTCGATCCAGATGAAGTCGAAGCCCAGGTTCGCCACCTGCACGGCCACCTCGACGTTGTTGGCGCTGATGACGGCGCCGATGACGGTTTCTCCACGGTGGAGCCGTGCTTTGACCAGATTCGTGGATGCGTTCATTCGGGGCGAAGTGGTTTTGGTTCGCATGGAATCCTTCCGTGTGTTGACTCTCAGCGAGACGCGGTTTGGGGTTCCTTGATCAACCAGACCTCCGATACTTGGCAGTTGCGGCCGTTGCCGCCGAGACCGATCTCGCCGAACCAGCTCAGATTCAACTCGCCACTTGGCGTCGCCGCTTGCGGAATTGCAAACTCGATTGGTTTGAAAGGAACTGGTCTCGCGATGTAGGGATGAATTTCCATCGTCTCGTTCGCGACGAGTCGAATTTTCCGCGTGGGATTGTCTCCGCCGTAAAGCACGCGAAGTTTGTAGCGCGCCTTGGGATCGAGGCCGGTGTAGTGCATCCGCAACGGAGTGTCGTAAAGCGACTCGGCGTGATCCATCCATGACACGCGCCGCGCCACGCCGGCTGTTTCGTCAGCATCGTCAAAGATCCGGCTTTCAGCAAAGCCAACACGGACCGATTGCATCCGGCTGGGGTCTTCCTCGAAACTGAAACCTTGCACAAGACGCGGCTGCCGCGCGACATTGCCCAGGTCGTCATAGAACCCACCCGGCCCGGGATTCGTCCACTGCACGATTTCGTCAATGTCTTTGAGCCGTTCGGCTTCGGAGGTCAGTTTGCGGATTCTGGCAAATCGGCCTTTCAGCCAGAACCGGTTGTTGAGCGGGTAATCCAGCGTGTCCAGGCTGGCGCCGCGGTCCACGGCAATAGCCCGATACTTTTGGACGCTCAATTGCATGGTGATGCTTTGGAAAAGCTCAGCGGCCAGTTCGTGGATGCGCAGCCGCAAATCTGCGCCGACGTGTTCAGCAACGGCGCGGTCGAGAGTCTTTTCGGCGCCGTCCATCGCGTTCGAGGCGCCAGCGGCGGGGGCAGCGCGCAGGGAGTCCATTGCTTTGGCCTCCAGGTCATTTTCGAATTTCAACCGCAGTCGAACGTAAGCATCGTAGTAGGCACGGAACAACGCCTGTTGGAATCGCCAGTTCTTCAAGTCGCTTGGTGAAGCGGCTTTCTCCAGGGCTTGAAATTGTTTCAGCGTCGCATCAACGCTGCCATTGGCGAGCAACGACCCGCGCCAGTTCCGTTCGAGCGCCAGGAGGCCTTGCGCAAAATCGTCCGCGTAACGCTCGCGGATGAAGTAGCGGCTGTATTGGCGCAACACATTCGTGACGTTGGCCTCGGGATCCCAACCGAGCGCGCTCCAGATCGTTTTGTTCACGTCGTCGTTGCAGCCTTCGGAGTAGGTGAGAAACCCGATGGTGTAGGGTTGCGTCTTGCGGAAGATCATCGCCTCGTCCTCCGGGCGCGGATTGATACACTCGCGTCCTTCGGTTACGGCGTAGGCAACGTCCCACTCCGGCACAGGGTACTGGCATTGGCGCGAGTGGGTGATGTCGGGATACTGGCGGATCGGATATTTCTGCGGCGCAAGTTCGCGCAGCCGCGGCAGGCTGAGGCGGACTTGCGGGCCGTGCACCAATCCGGCGAGCCACGCGGGCTGATCGCGTTTCAGAATTTCGAGAAACTCCTCCATCCACGCTTGCGTGAACCCTTGAGGCGAAACCCACATCTGCGCTTTGGGATGAAAGCGATGGAGGTTCTGCGTTTGTTTTTCTAGCAATGCCATGAGGTGTTTTGGCTGAGTATGCCCGGGATCGCCGCCGGGGACGAACACCGCGTCAATGCGCGGCAATTTGGAAAAAACCTCGCCCCACTCATGGAGCGCGAACTCGACCGTCTTTGGATCCGAATAGTCCCGGTCCATCGCTGGATACCAGATCCAAACGTCGAGCCCGTAAGAATCAGCCAGGCGCGACATGCCGATCATCATTTCCATCGGCGGGCGCGGGAAGTGCGGACTGTCGGCGGCGTCGTCGGAACGCGGCGGGATCAATTCGACGGCGTTGCAGCCGAAGACTGCGAGGTCGCGATAGTACTGCTCCCAGACGGGAAGATCCCACGCATCGTAGGAATGCGTCTTGGGCCGGTAACCGAGTTGGTGCCCGCGCAACGAATACTTTGGCGCGGTGGAAAGATCGAGGTCCTGGTCAATGGAAGCACTGCCCGGCTGCATGTGCAGCTCGCGCAGCAGCCGGCCAACGCCGAACAGGACACCGCGCCCGTCCTGGCCGATGACGAAGACGCCGGGACTGGCGGCGCCCCGCTTCACGCAGAGCCGGTAGCCTTCCGGTCCAATCACATTGCGAACCGCCAGCAGTTCTTTGGAATACGGGCCGGCAAATCCCTTCAGCAAGGCTTGGTTGCCGACCGCGATGACAGGAGTGTTCGACGACGGCCAACTTGTCATGGCCGGCAATCGCAGCCGTGTGCGCTTCTCGATTTCCTCGACGAGCATCTGGACGGCTTTCCTTTCCTGAGCGGAGAGGCCGACGGGAGAGACCACCACGGCATTGTTCAATTCCAACGGTGCGGCATGGCTCACACGCATCCACAGACAGGCGAGCACGACGAGGTTTCCGGCCAACGGGAGCAGAGATTTCGGGCGACCCAGCCTCCTCGATGAGCGTGGCGGAGTGGCGGAGAGCAAGTCGGTTCGGATGAGCCTGACGTCGTCCATCGGCGTCAGTTTCAAGTTTGGTCCGGAAGAAGCCAGCAGAAAATCCCTCGAGTGGACGCTCAATTTTTGATCTCGCATCGTGAAGTCGGCCACGTTCAAATGGTCTGGCAATGTTCACCTCCGCACTCACGAGTTCACAAACTCGATTTCGGGTGATGGCCGGGCTTGCGATGGTGATTCCCTTGGCTTTGGGGGTTGCCGGAGAATCTGTTGCTGGACAGACCGCAAGGCTTGAGACGAAGAAACTCAGCCTGGTCGTCGCCGACAACGAAGCTTACGGCACGGAACATCGTGCTGGCTACAATGGCGTCTCCGAATTGCGCCTCGCGGGCACCGATCAAAAGAATCTCTTCGTCCCGCTCTATGCGGGCCTGAATCTGGAACACATCTTCAGCGGCGACGCCGCATCGTTCGGCTGGAACATTTTCGAACCACGCCGCGCGCCGATGCAGTTGGTCCGACGCTCGAAGACCCGAGTCGAGTTGCGCCAGGAACGCACCGAACATTGGCCATTGCGCAGCCGGCTGGTGTTTCAAGTCAAGGACGACGCGATTGACCTGACCTACCACGGCACGCCGCTCGCCGACGCGTGGAAAAAGCACGGCCACATTGGTGTCTTCTTCGCGTCGTACATTCAAGCGCCGGAGGACATGGCGATCCAGTTCATCGGACGTGCTCGTCCCGGCCGTGGCGATTCGCAACCGCGCTGGATCAAACATCTGCCGGAGAAGCACGGCATCGCAGCCAATCACCGGCCGGCGGGGAGCAACTGGGATCCGCCGATGGACGACGGCTTCAACATTGATCTGGTAAGAGGAGGATCGGATTTCGAGTATCTGTATCCGTTTTACTTTGGCCGGTCGGGCGAAAACGTGTTCACCTTGATGTTCGAGCGACCGTATGCAGAAGGCGAATTGCGTTTCGCGCAGTCTCCCTCCGGCGGTGGCAAGGGCAATCCGGCCTGGGACTTCGTTTACTTCCGGCGCGACTACGCGGTCAACCGTGAGTTCAGTTTCCGCGTTCGGGCCGTCTGCCAAAAGTTCACCGGCGTTGAGGACCTGGTGAGCCTGTACGAAAAGTGGTCGGGCGAGAGGGTTGAAGTTCCTCCGCGTTGAACGGACAGGAATGTGCTATCCTCCGGAACCAAAACCGATTCACTGGAAGTGCCGGCAGAAAGTTGCGTGATTTGGCCGGCGGCAGGCGTGTTGTGAGCGAGTGAATGAAACCCAACCCATAGAAAGCAGATTCGCCATGAAAACACACGCCTTGCTTCGATATTTCCTCACTGCCGCCAACCTGGCCGCCGCCCTGGCTTTGCTCCCGCCGCACGCGCGTGCCGAGGACAAACCGCCGTCGCGTCCAAAACCCCCCGCGCCGACGGTATCGAGATCGTCGGCGTACGATCTCGAGATTGTGGACGGGACGATTCAGCAAGGCCCGAAAGGAGCCAAGCTGGAGGCGACGCTGGCCAATGTGGTGGATGCGGTGCGGGACAGATACCGCGAGGCTAATATCGTAATGTCGCCCGGCCTGGCGCACCTGAAGATTGCGGATCTGAAATTGCGCACGAGCAGTGTGTGGGAGGAGTTGGAAGCCATCCGTGTAGCCAGTGGCGGAAAGTTTGAGTGGGTGGGGCCTGAATCTCCCGTTTTTGCAGGCCGGACGGACCAGGACGCTCCCAGCCCAAGCATGTTTGCCGCGGTTGATCCAACGACGGGTTTGTCGCCAAGGGGAGCGCGTCCCAATTCGGGTCTGTTCACCCTGCGGGAACTGACGACGACACCGGAAACTGCGCGCACGGTCGAGGCGTTCAACATCGGCCCATATCTCCAGTGGTTGGGGGAGAAGCAAGATCCGAAGGAAGCGCAGGAGAGTCGTGAGAAAGACGTTTCGAGACGCTTGGACGAGCTCGAAGAAATTGTGGGCATAACGCTTGATGGCCTCAAACAGGGCGCTTCCGTGGAAATGCCGAGATTTCTGTTTCATCGAGGGGCTAATCTCCTCGTCGTCACCGGGACGAGAGACGCGGTGGAGGTCGCGCGAAAAGTGGTGAATGCCCTGCCGGGACAGTCGGGCGTCGCCAGCTTCGGCGGCGGCGGTGGCAGCGGTGGCAGCCAAGGTGGAGGTGTAGCAAGCCCGGGAGTGGACCGCCTCTTCAGAGAGCGATACGGGCTACCACCGGGCCCATCACCGACACCTACCACGCCGGCTGTCCCAGCTCCACCCCGTTGAATCCGTTGTCCTCGCCAACCGCCAACTTGTCGTTTGCCCTGCGACTAACCGGAAATCAAACGGTGGAAGAAGATTCCACTTCCCAACCGGCATCCACCAGCGTCGCGCTTCTGACTCACCGGCTGGCGGCGGGCGAGGAGGCGGCGTTCCGGGAATTTCACGCGCTGTATTTTGACCGGCTGTATCAGTTTCTGCTCGTCGTCTCACGCGGACACGAACACGAAGCGCAGGAAGCCTTGCAGCAAACTTTGTTGCGCGTGCTCCGCTACGTGCGCGTTTTTGAGTCGGAAGAGGTTTTCTGGAGCTGGCTGAAGGTACTCGCTCGCAGCGCTGCCCGCGACGCCGGACGCAAACAGCAGCGCTATGCTGTCGTGCTGCAACAATTCGCGCTTCGCTGGCGCGACTTCGCCGCCGACCGATTTTGCGGTGAAGACAACCGCCTCGGCATCGTCTTGGAAGAAAGCCTGAATGAACTGGACCCCGATGACCGTCGTTTGATCGAAGGCAAATACCTTGAGGCAACATCGGTAAAAGAACTGTCCGCGCTCACGGGCCTGACGGAGAAAGCCGTCGAATCGCGGCTGCTGCGGCTGCGACGCCACCTCCGCGAACGCGTGATCAACAAACTGCGCTCCCCATGAAACCTCATGAACCCAACCGCTTGTTGAAGGAAATCCTTGCCGGCGATGAACTGACGGATTTCCGCCAGGCGTCCCTTGAACAAGGACTCAACGCCATGCGGCGGCGACAACGACGGCGGCGCGTCGTGCGCGTCTGCGCTCTGTTGATGCTGCCATTGCTCCTTACGTTCGCCATTCTGTCGCGCCACGCGCCTGGGACTTCCAACCGGCAAATCGCCTCGACCAATCCGACGGCGGCGGCCTTCCCCACGCCACCGCCGGATCGCCGGGACACGAAGTTCATAACCGATGAAGAACTATTTGCGCTTTTTCCCAATCGCTCGATGGCTTTGATTGGCAAACCGGGACAGCAGCAACTTGTTTTCCTGGACCAGCCCGCCAAAAGGCGCCAACCTTGACCTTCGCCGCCACGACAAAACGTGCTTGGCGACTGTATCCTGTCACGTTCTGAGTTCGCAGGGTTTCGTCTTTACGGTTCGCCACACCGCCGACATCTTGGCAGTTGAATGAAGCATGCACTGGTTAGACTGTTTGCCGAAATTAATTTCCGAAAAGCCCCTCACCCCGTCCCTCTCCCCATCCGATGGGGAGAGGGTGGCCGGAGGCCGCGCGAGGGGTTTTCTGGTTCCTTTCCGGAAATTTGTTTTGGCAACCGTTCTAACCCAAGGGATATTCCTTTCAGGCGAAACTCCCCTCTGCTGGCTCTCCCTGCCGTTACCGTCTTCTTTGTGTGCGTGGCGAACGGTTTAGTGGCGCAGGGTGCAACCGAATCCCCACCCGGGCGCTATACCAATAGCACCTCGCGCCGATTATGGAGACCGGTGGCGGACGAGGTTTACTTGCAAGAGATCGGTCAGAAGATCGCCACGGACAAACCGGTAACTTCGGTTGTGGTTTACAAGGACTCGGTTTATGTCGTTGTTGGCGGAACGCTCAAGGTATTGCGCGAAGCTGCGTTGAAGGATGCCCCAGGTGCTCCGGTCGGTATCAATCGCTTGCGGTCGCTCGAAGGCGCGCTTTGGGCCGCGGCGGAAGCCGGCACGTATCGCTCTGCAGGGGACACCTGGGCGCGCGTCCATGAAAAGCCCTTCAAGGATTTTTGCGTTCACTTGGGCACGGTCCACGGCGCGACCAGCGATGACCTGTTCCGTTTTGAAGGCCGCGCGTTCGCCAGCCTCAAGCCGGCCGGCGGTTATTTGCAGAATGACACCACGATGATCATGGAGGATGGGACGCAGGTCCTGACCGATCCGGTGGAAATCGGCCCGGTCGAGCGAATCGCCTCTTACAGTGGAACGCTCTACTTGCTCCGTCAGGGTGGGCTGGCGCTGCTGGAGGGCCGGACATTCGTGGAGAATCCGGTGGACTGGGGATCGCTCCCATCACCGGTGACGCGCGACCTGCTCACGCTAGGCAGCCGGCTCTACGTGGCCACAGACCGCGGCGTGGCGGTGTTGCGTGGGATGGCGCTGACGTCGCTGCGCGGAACAGATGGATTGCCCTACGAGGATACCACCTGCCTGGCCGAAGGGTTCGACGGCGACTTGTGGATCGGAACTTCGCGAGGAGCCATGCGCAAGGCCGATGACGCGTTCCACTATTTCAGCGGCCAACGATGGCTGCCGGGCGATGATATTCGGGACATTGCAGTGGATGGCCGCGTCGTTTACCTCGCGACGGATCGCGGGCTGGGGATCATTCGCTACGAACCGTTCACGCTCGCGAAAAAGGCGGCGTATTTCGAGCGGGAGCTGGTGGACTGGAATTTCAAGCGGCTCGGTTTTGTTCACAAGCTCTACTGGTCAGGGGACGCCGACGGTTGGCTGCGCGAAATCAGCGACAACGACGGTGGGCACACGGCCCATTACCTCGCAGCAATGACTTTCAAATACGCCGCCACCGGTGACGAGCACGCGCGCCAGGAAGCGGTCGAGGCGTTCAAAGCCATGGCGTGGCTCGACGACATCACGGGCAAGCCCGGTTTCATCGCGCGCTCGATCTGGTCGGTCAAGGCGGATCGCGGCCACCGCTCAACTCAAGGCTCGGGCGGCTTGCCGGCAAAATGGTATCCGACCGACGACGGCCTTTGGATTTGGAAGGGCGACACGTCGAGCGACGAAGTGAACGGCCACATGTATGCCGTGAGTTTGTTTCACGATCTCGCCGCCGAGGGTCCGGAGAAAGCCCGCGCGGCAAAGCACATCGCCAACATCACGTCGCACATCATGGACAACGGATGGGTGCTGCGCGACATGGACGGCAAGCCCACCCGCTGGGGGCGCTGGGATCCCGAGTATTTGCAGCGGCCCTACGGAATTGAGTCGCGCGGACTGAACGGCATGGAGGCGCAGACTTACGTGCAAACCGCCTTCGCGTTGACCGGCGACGCAAAGTTCCAGGCCGGCCTCGAACAACTTCTTAAATGGCGTTATCACACTTACACCGTGCGGCAGAAGCTGACCTTCCCGCCAGACTCGGTCGTCACGTGGGACGACGAACTGGCGTTCCGGTGCTGCCATCCGCTGCTTCGTTATGCCAAGGATCCCGAACTGCGCTCCATCTATCTCCGGAGCCTGGAACGGCACTGGGAAGTGATGCGGATGCAGCAGGTGCCGTTTTTCAATTTTATCTACGGCGGGCTAACGGGGAACGACTGTGAAGCGCCGCAAGCCGCGCAACATCTCCGGGAGTGGTCGCTCGATCTGGTGAATCACAGTTACCACAATTCCCATCGCCACGACCTGGCCCCGCGACCCGGCTATGTGCCGTACATGGGCGGCACACGCGCCATCTCGCCGCGCGAGATCGGCCCCGAGTGGGGCAGTCGCTCCGCGTTGGAGTATGACGGCGGCGGTGGTGGCCGGGGCGTCACGCCTCCCATCGGCTGGTTGGAAGATTACTGGATGGGAAGGTACTACGGATTCATCGAAGCGCCGAAGACGCAGGATGAGAAATTAACGACTGTGCAACCGCGCGCTGGGAAACCGCGTGGAGCCGCGGCTTACGCGGGACCGCCGCGTCCGGTTGGGCAGTGGGAGAAGTGAATGCCGGCTTGAGGGCGGCCGTGTGCCTGGCAGAACCCGTTCCTCAGCCAGGTCCTCATGCCGGGCGCACAAAGTTGGCCCAGCCACTTGAAGTCACCGCCCGGTGTGTGGAGCGCCGGTCTCCGACCCGGCACGTTGGTCCCTGCGCCCTTGAACCGCGCCAGGTCGGAGACTGGCGCTCCTCAAGGATTCGGGCTTGAACGGTGCTTCGCAACTGGAAGAAGCGATTGCCGCCTGACTGAACAGGCACGGTCACAATGAACTTGTCGCCGACGACGGTGACGGCATTGGTGACCTCTGACCACACCGCTGGCGGCGCGAGATTGGTCGTGCTGTAGAGCTTGTAGCCCGTTGCCCAGGTCGGCCAACTCAATGTCAATTGGCCCGCTGTTTCCTGCGCAATGGTCAGGGAGGGAGGCGCGGCAAATACGGTGGTCGTGTTCGTCGCCGTGGTGAGGCCATCGGAGACGGACAAGACGATGGCGTAGGTGCCGTTGGCCGCAAAAGTGTGTTGAGGATTTTGGGCCGTTGACGTTGTGCCGTCCCCGAATGACCACGAGTAGGAGTATTGCGAGGGTGGAAGCACCAAGAACTCCAGTTCATCCAATTGCATCGCCACTGCCTGAGCGGGATTGGCGACACGATCAATCTGGAACCGGTAGATGTTATGCGAAGTGGCGTTGGTGAAGTTGTAAGCCAGCTTTTGGAAGTTCGCCGTGAAGGTTTGGTTGGTGCGCGTGTCCAACGTCGCCCAGGACGCGCCGCCATTGTTCGAACCCAGCAGCCGCCAGTCGGCCGGATTGCGCTCCGGGTAAATCACAGCGTCGTTGGCCGAGGTGATCGTGTACCGCGACACCACGTGTCGCAGGCCATTCGCGTATTGGTACTGAATCCAGCTTTGGCGCGTGGTTGGAAAAGCGTTGGCGAAATCGAGCCACTTCGTGCCGGTGGTGTTGTCGAATGCATTGGTCGCAACTTCCCAAAAGCCGCCGGCGCCGTTGTTCTCACCCGCGGCGGTGACGATTCCCAAATGATCATCCGTGGTATCAACCGGCGGCAGGCTGTCTCTGCCGCCACTGGCCTGACCGGCAAATTGAACCGTCAACGGCGCCGCGCCATGGGTCGGAGTCGCCGTGGCCGTGGCAGTCAGCGGAGGCCCGATGGTGATCTTGATCATGTTGGTCCCGCGATAGAGGCCATAGGTGGCCGACAGGACGACGGTGTAGGCGCCATTGTTTTGGTAAATGTGCTGCTGCACATCCGGCGCGCCGATCTTCTCGGAACTCAACGTTGTGCCATCACCAAATGACCACGAGTAAATGTATTTTTGAGTTCCGAGCAATTGAATCTCGGCCAACTGCACCGCGACGGCGTTGGGCGGGTCGGCCACACGATCAATGCGCAGCCGGTAAGCGTTGTAGCCGGCCGGACTCGCGATGGCGAACGAACGGGTTTGAAAGCGGTCGGTGAAAACCTGGTTCGACCGCGCGTCGAGCGTGACCCAATTCGCTCCGCCGTCGTTGGACCCGAGCAGCACCCAGTTGGACGGATCGCGCTCGGGCGAGTCGTTGGCCGACATGATCGTGTAGTTCGTCACGACCCGCTGCAGTCCGTTCGGATATTGATATTGGATCCAACTGGCGCGGGTGCTCGGATTGGCGTTGGCAAAGTCCAGCCACTTCTGCCCGCTGTTGTCAAAGGCGTTGGTCGCGACTTCCCAGTTGCCATTGAGGCCGTTGTTCTCACCCGCGGCGGTGACGGTTCCCAAATGGTCGTCAGTCGTGTCGTAAGGAGTTGGAGCGGGTGTGCCGCCAGTCGCCTGGGCGGAGAATTGAACCGTGAGCGGGGCGGCGCTCGCGTTCGTTGGCGTCGCGGAGAGGGCCACGGTCAGCGGAGGCAAAACCACAACGGTCACCGAAGCGGTTCCTGTTTCACTTTGATTGTCCGTCACTGTCAGCAGGATGGTGTTGGTGCCGACGGGCAGATTCACCACTGAATTGACTCCGGTCGCCAGCAATGTGCCGTTGCGAGACCAGGCAAACGAAACGATTGCGCCGTCCGGATCCGCCGAGCCGCTGCCATTCAACGACACCGTGGCCGTTCCATTCGTCGTGAGCGCAGTAACGATTTGGTTTGGTCCGGCGTTGGCCCAGGGCTGCTGGTTCTGGCGAATCGGAGTTCCGGCAGGGAACGTCTCCGGGCTGGTGTTCGTGGCCAGCGTCATTGCGAAAATCCGGATGTTCGGCGCGTTGGGCAGGACGAGGGAACTTGCGTTGGCCGGCAGGTCGAGCCGGTATTTGAACAGGTAGCAGAAATTGTAGGCATTGTTGTGGCCGGCGCCGTCGTGACGATGCGTGCAAACCCAAGCCACCTCCTGGTTGGTCATCACCGAGGGCGGCGACCACTGACCGACAACACCTGTGAAGTATGGAATCTTCAGATGGGTAGGCTGGCCATTGACGGTAAACGAGCCCAAGGTGGCGTTGGAGGCCGCAGCCGCCAGGAAGTACAAACGATCGTACCCGGTGGCGTTCAGGCTGATCGTCTGTCCGCGGCAGGATAGCGCATTGAAGGCTCCGTTGTTGGTCGGCCCGAGTTGAAAGTTGATTCCGTTCCTCACAATCGTCGCCGGCATCAATTCGGCTGGATACGTGTAGCCGCTGTCGGAATTGCCGTCGGTGCGGTTGGCGTCGGTGGAAATGGCATCCAGATTGTAAGGCAACGTCACCGGGCCGCTGACCGGCTTTGGCACCAAGCTGCCCGGGGCCGCCAGCGTCAGGGCCATCGTCATGGGCGCGTAGCTTCCCAACGAAACCGTAAGCGTCCCGTTCACCGGCGTCAGGTTGGCCACGGGATCTTCAGCGCCCGTCACCTGGCGCGCGGAAGTGATCGGCGCGGCAAACGTGAGTTGCGCGGTCTGGGATTGGCCTGTCAGTTCCTGGAGCCGGACGATGATCTCGTCACTGTTCTCAGCTTTCTTGATGGCCTTGACCATCACGTTGGAATTGTTGCAGGCCAGAAAGGAGAACGTGTTGGAGAAGGCGTTGCCCAAGGGCGCGTGCGCAGCCGTTTGAAAAGCCTGCAATGGTTGATTCAACCGCGCCGCCACCCAAGACGCGCCGCCGCCGCGCCAGTCGTTGGTGTGCGCCATGAGGGCCAGCAACATGCGATGCGTTCCAATGCTGTCGTCGGCTTGATACGGAAACGATGAACCGACTTCCGGCGTGTGAAAGATGGTCAGGCGCAGCTTGCTGTTGCCGGGCTTGTCCCAGCCGTATTTGCAGTCGCTCATGATCGTGACACCATACGCGCCGTTGCTGGTTGTGATGTCCGCCCACTGCTGCGCCGGCACTTCATAAAGATTCGCCGTCGCGTTCGGCCGCTGGATCGTGCCCATGCCCAGATCGAACGTCGCCAGCGAGTTCGTGACCGCAAGCGGGAACTCCAGCTTGAGGAGCGTCTTGCGAGTGTTCCAATTCGCCGAGACATCCCACTCGACCCGGTCGCCCGCGCCTCCGGCGGCCAGCCGGATTCGTTCGGTGAAGGTTGACCCGGCGTTATGGCGTGTCACGGCCAGTGCGACTCGCGCCGGACCATTCTCCAAGACCTGGATCGTGGCCGGGCCGCTCAGATACGAAGTCGGCGACGCGATCACGTTGTTGTATTGAATTTCCCACGCCGAGAAACCGGTGCTCAAGTTGTACAGAAAATCCCAGCGGATCGGCGCGCTCAACAACTGGCGGTTGTTCACCTTGTCCAGGATGGAGGCCACGTCCCCGTTCGCGTTCAACTGCACGAGATAGCGGGCGTTCTGCACTTGCGACGTGGACACGGACAGTCCGGTGTTGAGCGTCGAGGGCGCGGCAGCCGGCCTCACATCATAGAGCGCGACGCCGATCGGGGGCGTGCGCGCCAGGAAAATCACCGGCAACGTGTTGCCCGTGGGCGTGCCCATTTGCGCGGGAACTTCATTGCCGTTGGCATCGAAAACGCGCACGGCCGCCGGCACGCCGTTGGCGAAAGTCACCGTAACTTCGACGAGGTCGTCGCGCGCGATGGAAAGCGGATTGTAAACCACCAGCGGCACGCCGACGGCCGTCGTGTTGAGCGCTCTTGCCAAAACGCCGATGCCGCGCGTCTCCTCCGCGGCGAAGTCGTTCAACGAAAGCAAATAGTCGTTCCACGTGAAAGTGTAGGCGGCGGGAATGCTGACGCCCGTGATGTCGTCGTACATGTCGTGCCAGAGAAAGCGCGTCCAGGCTTTGTTGAGCCGCTCTTGCGGATAAGTGCCGCCACCTTGGAGCCAGTCGGCGATCACGGCGGCCCCTTCAGCGGCGGCGGCTTGCTGCTCGCACTGGCGGTTGTACTTTTTCAACTCGCCGTGGGCCGTGTAGCCGCCCGTGCCGAGCAGTTGGGCCACCATTTCGCCTTGAAACGAAGGCAACTGATTGACGTGAGCGGGCGTGAGATCGCGATAAAGCCGGTCCGACCCTGCGCTGAGCACGTTCATCAGGCCGTTCGTCGTCTGCACACCCAGACAAACGTTCGAGACTGTGGATGCGCTCGGCGCGCCGCCCTGGTCTCCGGAGTTGCCGAAATACATGTAGTCAAGATACAGGCCGCTGGCTGCAAACGTGTCGTTGATCCGCTGATAATGATAACTATCGTTGGCCAGATTGCTGTCCACGGGCTGCGCGTAAGCACCAGGATCCACCACGGCGATGATGGATTGGCCATCAGGTCCCAGCCACCGGCCGATGTTCGCAAACGGCAGTGCCACGCCTGATCCCGGGCCGGCTCGGGTGGACGAAAAACCCTTCACACCGCAATGCGCGGCGATCGTGGGCAATGCGTAGCCGAATCCGAAAGCATCCGGCAACAGGATGTCAGCCGGGACGCTGCCGAAGGTTTGCTTCCAGTAATGGTTGGCCAGCAGGATGTGGCGGATCAGCGCTTCCGGGGAAGGAATGTTCACATCGCTGGGCGTGATCATCGAACCGGCCACGCGCCAGCGGCCCTGCCGGATGTAATTCGACAAAGTCAGAAAGGCGGCCGGGTAGTACTCCTGGATGAATTGGTAGCGCAAGGCGCCTTCAAAACTGAAAGTGTAATTTGTGAAGTTCGGATTGGCGAGGAGGACGAAGTTCTGATTGAACGAATCGGGAATGTAAGTGTTGATCGTCTCCTGGATCGTCCAGTTCCACTGATCGTCCAGATGGCTGTAACCGACCGCGTAGAGGATCCGGTCGCGGGTCGGATCCAACCCACCCTGCGCACAACTGATCGCCATCAGCCAGACGGCCAACGAGCTGGGATGGCAGTAAGACATGGTCCAAACATATCCTGCACCTTCCGCCCTGGCGAGGAAAACGGGGTCCGGCAACCTTTGTTGAGGAGGGCGCGGCCCTTCGACCCCGGCCAGCTTGACGCTGGAATCAGGGAATGGCAAACTGCGCTTGTCTTCCACCGTAACAGTCCCGAAGACCACCATGCGAGCAAGCCTTGAGCAGGTGAAACCTGAGCCGTCCTCCGCCAGTTTCGGAGAAGTGCGGGGGGCAGGTTTCACGCTGATCGAACTTCTTGTGGTCATCGCCATCATTGCAATCCTGGCCGCGATGCTGCTGCCCGCGCTGTCCCGCGCCCGGTTCTCAGCCAACCGGACACTCTGCGCCAGCAACATGCACCAATGGGGCGTATCCTTGACCATGTACGCAGGAGATCAGCGGAATTTTTTCCCGGACAACATGGACGGTGTGGACGTGAGTTGGTGTGGCTTGACGGTGCAGAGATTCTGGCAGGACTATTTGATGAAACAGCAACGCGGTTCGGCCAAGGACAATTTCCACGTCATTTTCTGCCCAACGCAGAAATACCTTCGCGACGCGGATTCAATGATCGTGGACGAAAAAGGGCGCGTGCTATGCGGGTTTTTCTATCTGCCGCATCGCAACCTCAATTATTCCCGGTGGTCGTACCACAGCCAGCGCCTTGGCGGTTGGGCAGGCAAGAAAAAACTTAACGGCGAATTCAAGAACGCCCCGCTGCTAATGGACTTGAAGCTGGCCGCCGGCAGCGTTGGGCCGGATGGCAAGAATCCAGTGATCATGCCGGGGGGCTGGGGTTCGCCGCCGATTTCCAGCCATATCCTCAAGGGTGTCGAACCCGCGGGCGGCAATTTTCTTTTCGAAGACGGTCATGTCAGTTGGTACCGGTCAAGGGAAGTGGACGTTGGTTCAACCGGGGGCGGCGGGTGGCTGGCATTTTACCAGATTCAAATCCCTTGAGCCGTCCCGGCCACTTCACCGCGAACACCTGGCTGAGATTCCCGCCGGACATGATGCTGCTGGCTTGTTTGTTTGCGCTTGCCTCCGGGCAACTTGATGCGCCGGCAGCAGAGCCACGGGCGCAAGGCCAGGCCCGCATCACGGCCGCGGCCGTTGGCGACGACTTGATCCTGAATCGTGAGGCCGACGAAAAACACGAGGTGAGGGTGTCCAGGACTCGCGGACTTTTCCAGGCACCGCTGCGCGTCACGGTGAATGATCGCGCGATAAGCCTCGGAGGCTTCTATGTTCACATCAATAGACAGACGAACGATTTCGCCATCGAAAACACCCAGGCTGAACTCGTCGGCAATCGAATCGAAGTCACACAAGTGTTGCGGCATCCGAAGCTGTCTTTGCCGACGACGACAAGGTTCAGTCTGTGGATGGAAAGTCAGGGTTGCGGTTTGCGAGTCCGGGTCGAAGTCGAGGGTAAGGATCAACACCTCGACCGATTGGGCATCGGCGACCACACCGGCGATGGTCTCGCAGCAGAGCGGATGTTCTTCGGACGAATGTACGTTTTGGACAAGCCGCAGGCCTTTCAACACGACCACAACTACAACACCTGCCGGTTTTGGTGCTGGACGATGGCCAATGGCCTGACGGAATTGCAAGCCACCGGGGGTCCGGCCAGGGGTTTTCGGTTTGATCCCACAGCGGGCCGGTACGACTTGTACACCTACTGTGAATCACCCATCGAGTACCTGTTTCTTATCAGCACCAAAGGAGCCGGGGAAGTCATCTCTCAGTATCGAAACACAATCAAAGTGCCTGCGCCCCCGACGCTCGGGCAGTTGCCGGGCCGGGTGGGAGTGATGACGGCTTATCCCATTGCCGACCGCTACGAGGACTTTCTCGAACAATGGACTGGCCGAGGGGCGCGGGATTTTGTCTGGCTCTCCTACTTTCCAACTCCCGGTGACCGACAAAAGGTGCAACCGCACGGCGCGCTTTACGCCACCTACGACCTCTATCTCGACTATTTCGCCGATGGACCACGCAAGGCGACCGACTGGGCCGCGGACAAAGTTCAATATCGCGACAACGGCAAAATGGTGCGTGGCTACTGGAGTTCGACGTGGCTGCTGCCGGAACTGTATGTGAACGAAGCCACGCAACGGGTCATGGGCGTCTTTGGGCACGAGTTCGGCGATGAAGACGGCAAAAACAATTTTGTGCCGGGCAAGGCGACGCGATACTCCAATCTGGCCATCACCCGGACTGAAGTCGGCCCGAACGCGCTTTACCTCGACGTCCACGCGTCCAAGGCGCCGCATCACTTTTTCGATTCTCAAGGCCGTCACCACGGGGCCTGGGAACAGATGCGCGGAGAGAAGGCGCTCTTTGACTTCGCGCGAGAATATCTCGGTGGCGTGCCGATCTGGTCGGAGGGCGGCGGCGAGGACTACGTCGGGCTGATGGACGGCGGCTGGTTCATGGATTATCGGCCACCCGGTGAACTCGGCATCCACGCCGCCAAGTGGCAATACTTCCCGTTCATTGACCTGGTGCACCGGGAACGCCTGCTAAACATGAGTATTTACTACCCGCCCGAGCACTACGACACGAACATGGTCAACCTCGCGATCCTGTTTGGCCGACCGCAAGCCGTATCGGTGTATTACGGCAGCCGCCAGGACGACGTAGGCGGACGGCTCCAAGTGTATTACCTCACGAAAGCGTTTCATCGGATGCTCGGCCTGAGCCGCATGGAGCAGGTTGATTTTGCCGACAATGACGTCAACCGCGCCATCGTCGCCTATTCCAACGGCGCGCGCGTCTGGATCAACCGGAGCGCCGGCGAGTGGCTGGTGGATGAGTATCGCCTTCCGCCGATGGGCTATCTGGTGCGCGGGCCGGGCGGTTTCCTCGAATACCGGGCCATCAAGGAAGGACAAGTCGTGGATGTCGTTCAGTGCGCAGAATACAACTACTTCTCGTGCGCGAAACAAATGGACTTCGGGCCGATCATCAGCGACGGGGCGGTGGCGGTGGCGCGTGAAGGCGCCGACCGGTTGGTGATCTACGAGATTCTGAAACCGGGTTCCATTGTGCTGAAACTCGGCGAACTGCCGGGCACTTCACGGACGCAGCGCGCGCTCCAAGCGTGGGCGGTGCTTACCGGCAATCGCCGGCTCGAACTTGTCTTCCCGGATTTGCGCCAGCGCGCTGACCCAGCGGACCGCAGCAAGCTGGGGAATCGCGTCGAGCTTCGGCCGGTCGAGATGCGGAATGTATTGCGGTACGAGCTCCGGTTGACAAGCCGCGACTGACTTGCGCCCGTGGCTCTCCAATGTCGCAGGAGCAGTTTCTCCTGATCATTGCGCTTTCTCGACCGCACCATCGCCACGAAAGTGACGTGGCAAACAACGCGGGCAACAAGGCGTAACTCGAGGTGAACGCCGCGCCAGCCAGGACCAACATGCCTGGGCCGAACACCAGCAACACAGCGCGCCGGGCGCGGCCCACCGGCCAGCCGCACAGGATCCACCGGAAAACCCTAAAGGCTTTTGGGCCGGCCGGTGCGAAGCGCCCGGTTCTGCGGCGCACACGCTGCCCCGTCGGTTGCGGATTGCGCGGGTATTTGGAGACTCAACACGCGCCCTTTGCGGCTGGAAGGTTGCCACGCTCCTTTACCCAGCCAGAAACTCTGGAATGATCTGCGTTGCCTGCCTGCGGCGTTGCGAATAGTCTGGCGCGTGCGCGAAAACTTTCTCCCGCTTCGATCGCCCTGCTTTCTGGCACTCTGCATAATGACTTGTGCCATGCCTGGATTCTCCGCTGAAAAGAAAGCGCTCGCCGAGCGTCTGGGCTACAAGGCCACCGACAGGATTCTCATCGTCAACGGCGATGACACCGGCATGTGCCACGCCGCGAACGTGGCGACGATTGATTCCCTCGAAAACGGCCTGATGCGGTCCGCGACGATCATGGTGCCGTGCCCGTGGTTTCCGGAGATTGCCGCTTACGCGAAACAGAATCCCGGGAAGGATTTCGGCATTCATCTTTGCCACACCTCCGAATGGATCAAGTATCGCTGGGGGCCGGTGGCCGGTCGCGAACAGGTCCCCGGCCTGGTGGATCCCGACGGCTACCTGTGGCGCGCCATCGAGGACGTTTACGCCCACTCCAAACCCGAGGAGGCGCTGATCGAAGCCCGCGCGCAGATCAAGAAGGCGCTCGCGGCCGGAGTTGACGTGACGCACCTGGATTCGCACATGGGCACGCTGCAACTGAACGCGGACTACATGAAGGTCTATGTGCAACTCGCGCTGGAGTTCGATCTCCCGCTGCGGATGGCGTCCCAGGAGACGATGGCGCGCTTCGGCCAGCCGGATTTGCGCGGCCAGATCGCGGCCAAGGGCATCGTGTTCCCGGACTATTTCGTTTACGAGGAACTCAAGAAGGAGAAGGACAACGTGAAGGCGTTCTGGCTCGACATCGTGAAAAACCTGAAGCCCGGCGTGACCGAACTCTACATCCACGCCGCGCTGGCCACCGACGAGTTGAAAGTCATCACCGGCACCTGGGCCATCCGGTCGCAGGAGTACGAGGTCTTCACCCATGACGAGGAGATGAAGCGGCTGGTGGCCGACCAGAAAATCATCCTCATCGGCTTCCGGCCCTTGCGCGAGTTGCAGCGAAACGAACGGAAGAACGCCGGGACGCGTTGACGCCGACCGGCGGTTGATTCAGAAACTGCCGGTCAGGCGATGATCGGCCATTTGAACGTGGATTTGAGGGCAATGCGCCGCCCGGTAAGCTGCGACTGGCGCGCGGCTGTGATGATCTCCAGGACGTGCAATGCCTGTTCGGGCGTCACGAGCAGTTCTTTTCCGGTGGCGAGACATTCGGCGGCGAGTGCTGCGCCTTGCTGCCAGATGTAGCCCTCGGCGTCGGTCGCGTGGCGTTCGAGTTGCGGTCTGGCATGAGTCGCCAGGTCCACACCCTGCGGCGCCCAGTCGTAGCCGGCCAACCCCATGAAGCCACCGGAGCCGACGATCGTGATGGTGTGCCGCTTCTCGCCGGAGCCGTCGTGGCCGTGCGGGTTGAAGTAATTGAAACCGGACTGAACGTGTGAGATCACGCCCTTGCCATGGTTCAGCAACACCTGGGCGTTGTCCTCCTCGGTCACTTTGATTCTGCCTTTCTCCGTGATCTCGCGCTCGGGCGTCACGATGCTCACCAACGCGGAGACATGCCTCGCCGGCCCGAGCAGGCCGGTGAGCGAGGTGAGATTGTAAACCATCAAGTCCGGCATGCTGCCACCGCCCTTCTCGTAGAAGAAAGAAGACCAGTTCGGCCCTTCGTGTCCGTAATCCGCGTGCGCGGCGGCGACGCGGCCAAGCGCGCCTTTGGCGAGCGTGCGAGCCATGAAGGCAAACTGCGGACTCTGCACGGTGATGGGCGCGCCCCAGAGCCGGCGACGGCGCGCCCGGGCGAGGCGCAACAATTCCTGGCCCGCGGCGAGTGAATTGGCGATGGGCTTCTCACTCCAGACATGCTTGCCGGCCTTGAGCGCCTGGCGGTTCAGGTGCTCGTGCTCCTGCATGTCGGTGAGATTGATCAGGAAGTCGAACGGCTCGCCCGCGAGCATCCGGTCAATGTGCGGGTAATGGTGCGCCACGCGAAACTCCTCCGCCCGTTTCCGCGCGCGCTCGGGCCGGATGTCGCACAGGCTGACCACCTCGGCGAATGGGCATTTGGTCAGCACAGGCAGATAGGACCCGGACACGCTGCCACAGCCGATGATGCCGGTGCGGATGCGCTTGCCAGTGCTGCCGAGTGCGGGAGAGACGCCGGCAGCGATGGCCGCGCCGACCAGCAAGGCGGTCTTGGTGAAATCGCGGCGATTGAGGAGATTTGACGAGTGGTTCATGGCAATGGGAATAACCGGGCCGGGGACGGCGTCAATCGTGTTTTACCTGGGCGGCAGCTAGCCATAAAACCAATTGAGTGACGGGCATTGACGCCCGCCCCCCAACAAGATTCCCGGATTCGGCCTGTGGCTTGGTCCTCAATAAGGCCGAGCCAACCGGTAGAATGCCGCCCCGGCAATCGGGTCCATCACGCTGCCGGCGCCCGTGCTGCCTGGCACATCCTGCCAATTTGGACTGGCGAGACTGGTGGACTTTTGCAGCTTGGTGTTCAACTCTGCGGGCCAGGAAACGACGACATTATTGCCGCTGCGCACGATGTTCGTGATCCGAAGCGATGGCAGGCTATAGAGGCCGACGTTGTCCACGCCCCAGTACCAACTGTCGGTGCCGGCATGGGCGAAGCGCAACCGGACGGCGGGTTGATTGTCGGCCTGGGGGAGCCGGAGGATTTCGACGCGTTTGGATTCGACCGGATTGTCGTTGGCCCGGCGGCTGATGTAAGGCGCAAGCGTGCCCCACAAGTTCGATGCCACGCCGATGAACGCGCCGTAATAGCCACCGTAGGTAACGCCACCCACATCCCATTGCGCGGTGCCGCTGGCATCAATGTTGGTGAAGGTGGTCAGGGCGTTAATCGAGCCGTTCAGATTGGTCGCCACGTCCGGATAGTCCATCAGGTAAAGAACCGGCAACCAAGTCGCCCCCATATCAATGGAGTATTCGACCGAGGCCAGACTGTCCTGGTTCTGCTCCCAAAGGCTTTGGAAGGACAGATGCACGTTCGATCGGCCCGTGAGATTGTATTCGGGTGAGAACACGTACAGGATCTGGCCCAAGGCATCGAGGCGGTAGCCCGAATTGCCAAACAGAAATCTTCCCGAGGCCAGATTCCGGACGAACGCGCCGTTTACGACATTGGAGGGATTGACGGACAAAACGCGCTGATAGTCGCTCGCCTCGCCCGGAGGAGTCGTGCCGCCGTTGTACTCCTGGCTGTAGGTCTGGAACACATTCGTGAATCGGTACGCCTCCACGACGGTCCAGTTCGTGTATGCATCGGAATCGAGATTCGCGAAGTTGATTCCTGGTTCGGAAGTCGGGTCTCGGAGAGTGTCGAGAGTGGTTCTCGTCCAACCGGCGGGGAGGCCGCCTTCCGCCGTGCTGTTGAAATTCTCGAAGACAATCTGCGCCGGCAGTTGCTTGTTCACGTAATCCACCACCACGAACTGCACGTCGTTGGTGAAGTGATTCGGCGGGCCGTCATCATCATCGTAGGTGAGCCGGTAAAGATTGGTCGAACCCGCCGCCAGCAGGCCCGCCGCCTGGTAGCTGACGGTGGTAACACCTCCCGCCCCTGAGACAGTGGGCGAAAGCAACGTGCCGTTCAGCCGCAGTCGCACTGAAGGGATCTTCAATGCTGTGATCCCATCCACGATTGTGGCGACGTAGTAGCGGTCCGGCGGGCTGAACTGATCGTCGGCGGGCGTGACCGCGACGACCAGTGGCCCGGCTGACAGGGTCATTTCCGGCAATTGGGCGAACGTGATGTCATCCACGGCAATGTCATAAGGATCACCTTCGACCTCAATGCCGCTGAGGGTGGAAGCGACCCTGGCCAGCCGCAGGGTCAAAGTCTGACCGATGGCGCCCGTGTAGTTGATGCTTACCGGATGATTCTTGGTGGAGTCCGAGGCGAACGTGATGTTGGTGGGCCCGCTGACTACAGTGGCGCCGGCCAATACGCTGACATCATAGGTGAATCGTTCACAGGTGGTGACATCACAAAGGTAATAGGGATGAAAGTTGAAAGACTTGATCACCACCGCCGCGGACGGGTTGTTCGGAGTGAACACCAGTTCGTGGCGGTCACCCACATCGGAACTATCCAGTTGAACTCCGGCCCAAACGGCGTCCAGGTAGTGTTGCCAGGTACCGCCAGTGCCTTGCCACGTCAACCCGACGTTTGGCGTGCCGAAGCCGCTGACGGTGATTCCGTCCTCGGAGGCGCTGATTGCATCGCCGAAAGTCTGCGCCACAACATCGTTATTACCCACACCGTTTGGGTGCGCTTCGAAATCAAGGATGGTGTCCGCCTGCGCGCCGCGGCCGAGGAAAACGCCCAGTGCCAACAGACCGGCACGATGCAGGCGGGTGAGTTTTTTGAGTTTCATAGGTTGGGGGTGCTGCTGTGTTTGTTTGGTGGTTCCGTCGGGTTTACTGATTCAACGGCTTCCTGGAGATTCTAAGGGACGCAGACCACCGGGTATTTCCCGTCCGGGCCGGCGACGTTCCATTCCAACAAGACTTTGGAGCCTTCCGGCGTGTTGAGCGCGAACCATTGCAGGTCCTCGACCCGCTTGACGAACCGGTACGAGTCGCGCGCATTGCGTTGGAGTGGTTCCGCCTGGCCGAGCCTGACTTTTTCCAGGTGCTGCTTTAATTCGGGCGCGTACTTCTCCAGGTAGGCAATCTCGCGCGCGGACTTGTCGTCAGGGTTGCTGCCGGGAGCGATGACAATGGCGCGAACGGCATCCTCCTCCGTGTCGTCCAGGCCCTGGATGGGGGGCAGGAGTTCCCTCGAGGCGGCGAAGAGTTTCTTCTGGCTCAAGTCGTAAAAGAAGGCCTTTTCGGAAATGCCGTCACCACTTCGCAAGTAACGAATGCCCATGACCGCCGCACCCCCAAGCAACAACACCGCAACCACCAGCTTGAGGAAGTTCGAGGAATTCATACCCGTCAACGACTCGCCGGATCAATGCGGGTCGGCTTTGACCGACCACCAACACTGCTCGAGATTGCAAGGGATTCGACCGGCATCGAGTGACGCGGCGCTGCCGTCGGCCTGCGTGTAGTTGGAACGGCGGCTGTGCCGCACGGCTCCTTTGTCACCCTGAGCCACGCGGTTGAAACCGGGGGCGTTTTCAACATCGTATTTCCAAATCCACCAACGGTCGTTGGGCCACTCATTGCGGATGTCGCTATGCCCATCGCCGAAAATGAGGACACGGGAAGGCTTCTCGATCCTGGAGGACTTGCAGACGTTGTTTTCGTAGGGCCGGCCGAACGGAGGCGGGGCGCCGCCCCGGGACCAATGCACGTTCACGGCCGCGATCCCGCTCAAGAGTTTGATCTCACCGTTTACAGGGAGTCCTGCGAGTTCAGGCGCGGGAAGCAGCCGATAACGCATGCCCAAAGCGTAAACCTCCTCTTTCTCCGTAGGACAATCGTAAAGGTACTTGTTCTTACCGACGAAATTGAACACGTAGGACCGCCAACTGGTTTCGTAGCCGGCGGGCAAGGCGTCCTGAATCGGTGGCCACCATTGGTTGAAGTCGTCAGCATAGAGCAGCGTGCCAAGCGTCAACTGCTTCATGTTGTTGAGGCAGTAGGTTTGTTGGGCCTTGCCTTTGGCCCGCGCCAGAGCCGGTAACAGCATTGAGGCGAGGATCGCGATGATGGAAATCACCACCAGCAACTCGATAAGTGTGAAGCCGCGTTGCGACAGAATCGGGCCGTTCGCACCCGTCAAACGGGCGGCGAGCCGCCGGAGTCGGATGTCATTCATGGTTCCGTCACATCCTACTCCGCGGCCTTCCCAGGGGCAACCCCTTGTTTGGGGGAGTAGGCCGCCGATGACGTCTTCCCGCGCGAACCAAACCGCACTGCCGCCGCGATTCGAGCACCATGGTTCAATCATAACCATAGGCCGCGGTAAATGGCGCGAGTTGATCCAGATAAGGCTCCAAGTACCTCTGGTAATTCCGCCACCGGCCGACAGCGGTCTTGAAAACCGGCTTGGTCACCTCCGCATAGCTCGGCGAACGGAGCGGCTTGGTGCGGGCATGATCGTGAAATCGCAGCACGCCTTCGTGCCACGGAACACCCAGGAACTCCAGCGTCCGGCGGCTGGCGGCGCCTAGATCCTCGACCAGCTCTTCGTAGCGGACCTCAATCCATCCGTTCTTGATCCGTGGCAGGATCACCCGCCAAAAGCCCATCACCGAGGCGTACTGCGTGACCGTCCCCGCGAGGGTCAGATAGGCCGAACTGATGGGATTCAAAGCGAGCGGTTGCATGAAGCAACTCACGCAAACATCGCGCGGATCGCGAATGGCGATCAGGAACCGGGCCTCCGGGAAGATTCGCCCCACCGCCGGGATCAGGACGTTCAACGCCGGGTTCTTGTCTATCAGCAGCTTCTCGCCGATGACCCTGCCGATGAACAGTTCGGTAAACCGGAAATAATTGCCCCGTGCTCGCCGCAACGCGCTGGGCGGCGTGGACTCCAGCACTTCCAACAGCGACGCCGATTGAGGGTGTCCGCGGCTCAACGGGAGATAGGCCTCGTCATGCAGGATGTGCGTCTCCTCGGCACTGACGATGTCCGGATGGGAATCGAGGACCTGCTCGAGAAGTGTTGTGCCCGAACGCGGATGGCCGCAAAGAATGGCGAGCTTGCGGGCGGGTCGTAGTGATTCACCCGATTGAAACCAATGTTCCAAAACCGCAGCCGAGATAGATTCCTCCATTTCCCTGACCCTCGCCTGAATGCCTTGCAACGTGGCTTGATGCGGCTCGGCAGCCGGTCGGAGGAGGGCTTTTGCCTCGAGGAACGCCGCCATCGCGTCGTCATAGCGGGCTTGCCGATCCAACACGCTCCCCAACTCGTACCAGGCCCGCACGCGGGTCGGTATTTCGTCAGGGATTTTTTCCAGCAGCGCGCGAAGTTTTGACTCGGCCTCTTCCAACCTGCCGCGCAGTCGGCTCAGACGCGCAGCGGTCAACAAAGCCGGAGGGTTGGCCGCATCCAGGGCGAACGCGCGGTCCAGCCATTGCGCGGCCTCGTCAAGTTTCGCGTGGCGCTCGCTCAGTTCAGCCAGCGTGACGAACACCGCGGGTGAAGCGCCTTTTTGCGCCGCGGCCCGCTCGAAATAACGCGTGGCCATGCTGTGGCTGCCGAATTCCTGACACCGGCGGCCCGCCTCCGTGAGGGCGTCAACCGGTTTTGGCGCGACGCGCGCGGCCTTTTCCAGGCAGCGCTCCGCGGCGCCGTAATCGTAGCGCAAACCGTAGGCGCGGCCGAGGTCCAGCAACACGCCGGCATTGGCAGGGTCCAAGCGGGCTGCGCGCTCCAAGGTTTCGATGGTCTGCTGGTAATCCTGGCGTTTCCAAGCCTCCGCCGCCTCCTGAAACATCCGCGAGAGGGATCGCGGGGAGACGAGGCGTTGGCGTTTCATGGGGCGCGACTGAAAATGAAAAACCAGCAGGTCGAACGCAAGCGGTCTTTCCATCGCCACTCCGGCGTTCTGGTCGGAAGGCCGCGTCGGCGCGATGGTTCGTTGGAATGCTGGAAAACCCGGATTGCCTCGGCACTTCCGGTGCGTTATGAAATCCGAGTGTTCAAGAAACGTCCAAGAGCGCGGCAACCCTTGTCGAAGTTCGATCCCGCTTATTGGAAGACGCGATTGTTCAAAAACACCTTTACCTACAAGGGCAGCCGGGTGGAGGTCAGCGGCTGGTCGGTGAAAATCCAGCTCTTCGGCAAACGCAAGACGTTTTCCCTTGCTGCCCGCGCCCGCGCCCAAGCCGCCGGTGAAGCCTGCGAGATTTACCAAAGCATCCTCGACCATGGTTGGGAGGGTGTGAGCCAAGGCGACGGCAGGGCGATCTCCCGGCCAGCGACGAAATCCCGTTCGGTGATCTCGCCGGCATCCATCGGTTCGGATGTCGAGTACTGGAAACGCCGGTTGCTTCCAAGAAAATACCCGGAGCAACAAAAGTCTCCAGGCCCGGGAGGTTTCTCCGTCCGGATCGAGCACGCCCGGCGGAGCCGATACTTCCCATTGGGCACCAGTGATGAAACCGAGGCGGCGAGCCGGGCCATGCGGATTTTCCAGGTCGTCGTGAGCAAGGGTTTGGCTGCTGCTTGTGCCTCGTTCCCCTGCGAACTTTCCCTGGCGTTGCGCTGGCAGGATTGTCCGCTGGCCTGGACCTACACGACGATTCACACGGCGACAAGCGCCGGCTCGCCGGCGATGGGAGCATCCGGGCGTTCGCGGCAGTATTCCGTGGCACTCATTGAACCGGACAGTGGAATCCGGCTGGCCCTGGCCGTCTGTGTAAATGGCCAGCGCGGCTTTCAGTGCGCTGCGGCGTTCTCGGACACCGAAGTCGCGCTGCGCGAAATCCCCCGACGACGTGTTGATCTGGTTCTGGCGAATCACGACCTCCGCACCGGACCAGGTGCGACCTGCCTTGAGGAATTGCGGCGCGCAGTGCCCGGCGTCGCGGGGCTTTCCTATTCGGTGTTCGAGGACACGGATGAGCTTTTCCGGGCGACCCCGGGCGGGGCAGTCGTTTACATGCTCAAACGAACGGGGCCTTCCCATTTCCTGGAGCCGATCGCCGACATCAAGGGTTCGTTGGGCCGCGAGAGCATCGCCACGCAGGTCCGCGAGTATTTCCAGCGCCACGCCGCCTCGCTGCCCGCGGGACCACCGACGGGCAACCTTGCCAAACTCACGCCGCGGGAGCACGAGGTCCTCGCACAACTGAGCAAGGGCCTCCTGGCCAAGGAAATCGCCGAAGTGTTGGGCATCAGCAACTGGACGGTGCATGGCCACGTGAAGAGCATTTTTGAAAAGCTCGGCGTCCACACCCGCACAGAAGCGGTGATCCGTTACCTGCAAAAGTGAATGGGTTCTCAAACCCGAACCTCTTACGGCTACACGCTGTCGGGGCTTGATGCGGCGGTGAAGCGATCAAGCTGAAATCTTGTTTGCCCACTAAGGCAAGCAGGTTGGACGGGCAGCCAGAGCCACCGCAAATTGGCATGGCGCAACCGCAAGGCCCACCTAAACTGCGCCCGTGCCAGCCGCGCCTCATTATTGATCCACGCCCACGATTCCTGCCCTCAATGAGCGATCCTGTGATTCCGCGCTGGCTTCGTTGGAGCGTGCTGGCCCTGTTGACCTGGGGCGTTTGGGCCGTCATGGCGAGGTTGATCGGCGACACCTTGTCAGGAGCGCACAACCAGGCCCTCTCCACGCTCGGCATCATTCCCGTGATGGTCGCGCTCGGGTTTTCAAAACGCTTTTCCGCACCGGGAAACCGCCGGCGCGGCATCATCTTTGCACTGGTCAGTGGCGCGGTTTCGTGTCTCGGCAACGTCGTGTATTACGAAATCCTCAGCCGCGGCGCCAAGGCGGCCATGATCGTGCCGTTGACGGCCTTGTATCCGCTCGTGACGATTCTGCTCGCCTTGCTTTTGCTCAAGGAGTGGCTGAACCGGATTCAAATCGGTGGCATCCTCCTGTCGCTCGTCGCCATTTACCTTTTCAACGTGCAGCGGGAGGAGGGATTCCTTTCCGGGTGGCTGCTCGGCGCGCTGGCGACCATTGCGCTCTGGGGTGCCGCGGGCTTCCTGCAAAAACTCTCGACCAACCACATCTCGGGTGAGCTTTCCACGCTCTGGTTCCTCGCGGCGTTCATTCCATTTGGCGTGTTCTTCCTGCTCCAGGCACCGCTCCCGGCGCGCGTCACCGCGCTCACCTGGACGCTGGTCATCGGACAGGGATTCTTCCTCGCGCTGGGCAACTACGCGGTGCTCGCGGCCTTTGCCGATCACGGCAAAGCGTCCATCGTCGCGCCGCTCACCGCGCTCTATCCCGTGGTCAGCGTGCCCATCGCGATTTGTTTCCTGGGCGAAAAAATCGGAGCGCGCGAGGCCGGCGGCATTTTCCTGGCCCTGGCTTCGGTGCTCATGCTCTCCCGAGAAGGCGCGCACCAGAATCCGACGCCGACAACTCCGGGGCAAGCCACGTCCAACCAGCCATGACCAGTATCACGAATCTTCTCAAGCAAGGCATCGTTCTCGGCGACGGCGGCTATCTCATCGAACTGGAGCGCCGCGGTTACGTGGACAGCGGATCGCGCCGGGAGAAAGTCGGCACGGGCAAAGGCAGCGGCCAGTTCACGCCGGAGGTCGCCATCGAACACCCGGACGCGCTGCGCCAGTTGCATCGTGAATTTCTGCGGGCTGGATCGCAGGCGCTTCAGGCGCTCACTTTTTTCGGCACGCGGGAGAAGCTGCAACGCGCCGGCTTCGGTGCGCAGACCGAGGCCATCAACCGCGCGGCGGTCGGACTGGCGCGGGAAGTCGCCGGCGGGAGCGCGCTCGTGGCAGGCAGCGTTTCCCGCACCCAACTGCTCGAACGCGAAGGCCCGGCGGCACTCGGACAGGCCCGGGACCTCATCGCCGAACAGATCCGCCTGCTCAAGGACGCCGGCGTGGACTTCCTCATCTTGGAGACTTTCTTCCGCCTGGATGAAGTGCTGGCCGCGCTCGACGCGGCCAACACGAGCGGTCTGCCCGCGGTGGCCACGCTCAGTTTCCGTCCGCTCATCGCCCGTTGCAGCGACGATCACACGCCGGCCGAGTGTGCCCGGGCTTTGGCCGATCACGGCGCGATTGCGGCCGGTGCGAACTGCGAACAGGAACCGGCACGGATGCTCCCGTTGTTACGCGAGATGCGCCAGGCCACTTCCATTCCCATCGCGGCTCAACCGGCGGCGTTCCGGACGACCGGCCAGTGCCACTGCTTTACGCGGCAGCCCGCCTTTCCCGACGATCTGGAAACCATCCAGGTTTCGCGGCGGGAATTCTTCGAGTTCGGCAAGAGCGCCAAAACCGAGGGCCTCGGTTACGTCGGCGGCTGCTGCGGTTGCAATGCGGCCTACATCCTGGCCCTGGCGGATGGTTTGGCGGCGGCGAAATGAACATGGCAAGTCTCCGGCAACAACGTCGCAGCCGCGGACGTCAGTCCGCGCAAACTCATCGGAGCAAACAACGCCGGCTGCCTCCGTCGGCTGCCGCTCGAAAGCCGGGCGCTCGACGAGCCACACCGGCGGAGTCATCCTTGATCATCGGCGTGGACGTGGGCGGAACCAAAATCGCCGCTGGACTCGTCGCGTTTCCGCGCGGGCAGGTTCTGGCACGGCGACAGATCCCGACCCGCCCGACGCGTGGCGGCAAACCGGTTCTCGCGGACGTGCTCGGTTTGTGCGGGGAGATGATCGCCGTGGCGCGTGGCTTGAATCAGCACGTCGTTCGCATCGGCCTCGGCGTCTGCGAGTTGGTGGACCTCGATGGAAACGTTGTGAGCGAGAATTGCATCGCATGGAAAGGCATGCCCGTCCGCGAGCGGCTTGCGCGGCTCGCGCCTGCGGTGATTGAGGCTGACGTGCGCGCGGCGGCACTGGCCGAGGCGCATTTCGGGGCGGGGCAGGGGATCCGGCAGCTTTTGTATGTCACCGTCGGCACGGGCATCAGTTGTTGTTTGATGCTGGACGGGAAACCTTTCACCGGCGCCCATGGCGCAACCGGCACCCTGGCCAGCAGTCCGTTGAACGGCCTCTGCCAGCAGTGCGGCAAAGTGGATCAGCGAACCCTGGAGGAGATCGCGTCCGGACCGGCATTGGTGGCGCGCTTCAATGCGCGGCGCGTCGGCGCAGCCAGGTCCGGCCACGACGTGCTGGCGGCGGTTGCGGCGGGCGATTCCGCCGCCATTGAAGTGGTGCGTTCCGCCGGTGACGCGCTCGGGTCAACCGTGGGCTTGATGGCCAACGTCCTCGATCCCGCAGCGGTGATTGTGGGCGGAGGACTGGGATTGAGCGAGGGCCTGTTCTGGGATTCATTCACCGAGTCCACCCGCCGGCACATCTGGTTCGCACCGTGCCGGGACATTCCCCTCCTGCGTGCCGCGACCGGGTTGGACTCCGGCGTGATCGGTGCCGCGGCGGCGGCGTGGCGGCATGATGCTTGAGCATCACCCAGGTGTGTTTCCGGCAAAGTGGGTTTTCGGATTTGCATTCGCAAGTGTTGCTGCAAATGATCAACCCCCGACCATGACCAGCCTGCTCATCGGTAGATTCCAACCCCTGCACGAGGGACACCGCCAGCTTGTGGAGACACTCCTGCGCGAAGGCCGCAAAGTCGTCATCGGTCTGCGCGACGGCCCGCGATCCACCGCCAACCCTTTTTCGGTCGAGGAGCGGACGAAGCTTTTCCAGCAGGCATTCGGCGGCCGGGTCACCGTCATCGCGATCCCCGAGGATGGCAGTCTGGAGGTCGTGCGCGGGCGCGAGGTGGGCTGGGAATTGCGGACGCTTTCACTCGAACCAGCCCTGGAGCAGATCAGCGCCACGTCCGTGCGCGCCGCCAGCCGCAAGATCAAGGGGCAGACCCTCTGGTTCTTTGGATTGCCGGCGTCCGGCAAAACCACCCTCGCCGGCAAGGTGGCTCGCGAGACGGTCGGTTATGTGTTGCTCGACGGCGACGAGGTGCGCCAGACCGTCGCCAACTTCGACATGGGCCAGAACGCGCGGCTGGTGCATCTGTCGTACATGGCGTTTTGCTGCCGGCAACTCAACGAATCCGGCATCAACGTGGCTGCTGCGTTTGTGACTCCCCTTGCCCAGCACCGCGCCCGCATCAAGGAGATTCTGCCCGACGTGAACTTCATCTGGCTGCGCTGCTCGCCCGAAACCTGCGCCACGCGCGATCCGAAGGGGCTTTGGAAAAAAGCCGCCCGCGGCGAACTGCCGCAACTGACCGGCGCCGGCGGCGGATGGGAGGACCCGGCGGAGTGTGCGCTGGCCATCCAGACCGACTCGATGCCAGTCGAGCGGGCGTTTGCGACCGTCAAGGAGCATTTTGGGTTGGTCGGCAGTGGCAGGTGAGACGCCCTGGGTTTCAAGGATTTGGACGGCTCGCCGGCACTCGGGAAGGGACTCCACTGCACAACAGAGGTTTGATGCTGACTGACTCAAGTCTCGCCCGGATGATTCCTGGATTTTGTCGTTGACCAGAATCGGCCAAGACTCCAACATGCCGCCCGGACACAGCAACCCAGAACCGCAGCAGAGATCGTAGGATTCACTCCGGCTTCCGTGTTCAACGCATCGAACAAAACAGTACCGTAACAAAAAACCACCATCCGTGATTATGCAACGCAACTTGCCCTCCAAAACCCTCCTGGCGTGCCTCGCACTGCCAGTGTTCCTCACCCCGCTGGCCAGGGCGGATTACCCGACCACCGTCCTGAGCGACAATCCAGTCGCGTATTACCGGCTCAACGACGACACGACCCGCACGCTCATCAACAAAAACAGCGGAACCATCGGCGCCGCCGGCGATGCCACCAACGACCTCACGGGCATCGTTTATTCGGTCCCGGGCGCCATCGTCGGCGACGCGAACCGGGCGGCGTTTTTCGATTTCACCACCCGGACGGAGATTCCATTCAACGCGGTCTTGAATCCGCCGAATACCGAACCGTTCACGATCGAGGCGTGGCTCTATCCGGCCAGCGACCAGACTGCCAACGGCCAATCGCCGCTGGCCAATCGCTGGACGTTGGTTGCCCCTCGGCAAGGGTGGGTGTTCTTTCAGCGCAAACCGGACTCCAGCTACAATGGCAGCGAGCCGGTCGGCTGGAATTGCCGGATGTACAATGGCATCGGCACGAGTGGGCGCCTTGATGTCACGAGCCTGGTTCCGTATCAAATCGGAAAGTGGCAGCACGTGGTGGTGGTTTACGATCCGGTGCAAGTGACCAACGCCACGCTGGCGATGTACATTGACGGGCAACTGGCGAATACCCACGTTTGGACCGGCGGCAGCGGCACCGATCCCGGCTATATGCCCGTGACCAGCAATCTCAGCCCGCAACCCGCCATGGCGCTCGGCAATTACAACAATGCCAACAGCAGCCTGAACCCGTGGTACGGCGCCGTGGATGAATTCGCGCTTTACACCAATGGGCTTACGGCGGCTCAAATCCTCTCCCATTATCAAAATGGCACGAACGCCAACCGAGCCACCCCATACAGCCAGCTCATCCTTTCGCACAATCCCGCGGCCTATCTGGGGCTGAACGAAACCGCGCCCGGGGCGGACACAGCGGTCAATCTCGGCGACTTGCGCTCCAGTGGTCATGGCGCCTATACCGCCGAAGTCAATCATCCCGCCGCCAGCCCCATCAAAGGTCAGCCGAGGGATGGCGCCGCATCGTACCATCTCCGCAACGGCAATTCGACCACCACGCTGCCCTTCCGGGCCGAAAACAACCCGGACGCGAGCGTTCAATTCGCCTTCGAGGCCTGGCTCCGACCGACGAACGATCGCCAGAACCCGGGAGCATCTCCGGTTAACAATCGCTACGTCTCCTCCGGTAATCGCACCGGCTGGGTCATTTTCCAACGCGCCCCCAACTCCACCTATACGGGTGTCTCGGGTTATTCAGGCGTGGGCTGGACCTTCCGGATGTTCACCGGTTCCGGCGGCGGCGGACAGGATGTCACGACCGGCAACAATTACACCATCGGAGATTGGCAGCACCTGGTGGTGACTTGGGAACCGCACACGGACGTCAGCCCGGCCGCGAACGGCGGAGTGGCTTGGCAGGGCAACCTTACCGCTTATATCAACGGCGTTCCCATCCTGACGAACACCGCCGCCACCTACTGCGCGAACACAGATCCAACCGAGGACGCCACACCGGCGTCGGATTTGGCGGTCGGTTCTTACAACGCGGCTTCCGGTCTGGGCGCCAATCCCTTTGAAGGCGACGTGGACGAAGTGGCGATTTACAACGGCTTCGTTCTGACGCCCGAAATGATTCTTGAGCACTACAAGGCGGGCACGAACGCCAATTACGGCACCAATTACGAGACGCTGGTGATGGCGGACGGTCTGAATCAGCAAGCCGTTCCTGGGAATGAGCGGACCGGTCACCCCAAGACCTATTGGCGCTTCAATGATCGCGCGCCTGCGCCAGCGGCCAACAGCGGTTCGCTCGGCTACCTCGCCGATGGCAATCAGGTCACGACCACCAACACGGCGGCTGGGCCGCGTCCTCCATCGTATCCCGGTTTCGAGGCGTCCAACGCGGCCACGCCGCTGAATGGCTTGAAGCAATGGGCCAGCTTGAACAACCCGTCCGGCCTCAACATCTCCGGCCAGATCTCGCTGGAAGCGTGGGTCAAACCCGACGCGACGCAGAACGATCCGGCGCGCATCATCTCGCACGGCCCGCCAACATACAGCGAATACCTCCTCACCGGACCGCCGCCAAGCGACTTTGGCGCGCCGACCAACGGCAACGAGGTGTTTCTCAAAGTCGAAGGTGCCACCAGCCCTTACTACTACACCATCGGAGCGGCGACCTTCACCAATGGCGCCGGGACGATGTACAGTACTGCATCCTTCCTGGCTCCGGCTGCCGACTTCGGCGCTGGCAATTGGGTTCACCTCGTCGGCACTTACGATGGCGCCAATTGGAGGCTCTATCGCAACGGCGCGCAGGTCGCCATCTCGGCCAACGCCGTCGGCGCTCTACCAGTCATCAACGGTGATTGGGCCATCGGATCCACCGGCAACGGGTGGGCGAACAACTTCGCCGGGGTGGTGGACGAGGCGGCGATCTACAACTACGCCTTGACGCCGGACAAAGTCGCGGCTCACTACAGCGCGGCCTGCCCGCTTCAGATCACACCCTCCGGCGGCAACGTCACGGTGACGTGGTGCTCGGGCACCTTGCAGGCCGCGGGAGCCGTTACGGGCACCTACACGAATGTGACGGGCGCTTTGCCACCGTCGTACAGCACCCCGGCCAGCGGGACGCTGTTCTTCCGCGTGCAATATTGAGTCGCCGTGGGGGATCGCCACCGCCCGATTGCGGGTGGATTGGATCGGATCGTCAAAACAACTGAGGCCGGGAGTTTTTCCCGGCCTCTTTTGTTTGTGCTGTCGCGTTGATCGTGCCCGCTCCCGGGCCGGCAAACTCGCTTCGCAATCGCGGTCGGTTTCCGGGGTGCGCCGACACAACGGGATCCTTCAGCGGGATCAAGCACGTTCCACTGCGGGACCCGATGGGACGCGCCCGCCTGGTTGCTCATTTCAATCTGCTCGCCGCGCGCGTCACTCCCTCCACCATGACGCTGCCCAGTGTTTCCCCGTAGAAGCTCATGCTGGCTTCGTAGCCGCCCTTGCGCCATTCCTCCGCGGGCAGGATGTAGCTCACCCATTCATCCGCCAATCCGCCGATGGTGGCGCACTTCGCGCCCGTGAACGATCGCGCCTTCAACTTGAGTTCCATGCCCAACTCTGCCGCCATTTCGCCCGGCACGCCGAGGATGACCAGGTCGCCCAGGCGAAAACAGGTGCTCCGCGTCTGCGTCGGTTGCAACGCATCCAGAAAACCGCGCATCATTGTTTCGTTCAAACCGTATTCCGCGCCGCCGGTCTTCATGAAGTCCGGATGCCAGGTCGTTTTGGGCAGCGAAATCGTTTCGGTGTGGTAGGAGAAGCCTTTCATCGCACGCGGCTTGACCTTTTCCCAAACACGCCAGGCTCGAACGCCCATCTCGCGGCCATAGCGCTCGGCGCGCTCCCAGCGGCTGCCGGCGGCGTCCGGGGGCGTCGGCGATTGATCGCCCTCCGCGCCGTTGTAAAACATCGCGACGACTCCCTGCCCGATCAATGCCTCGACCGTTCGCTGCAAATGCCCCGGCCAGTCGCCGGAAAAGAGCATGTCCTCCTCGCTCATGAACGTGGGGTGCGCCGTCCAGTTGACCAGTACCGCCAGCGGTTTGCCGTCGCTCGTGTCCACGCGCGTCACCGTCAGGTCCGTGTCGTGCGTCGTGAGGCCGTGGCGGCGGTTGCGATTGCGGTCAGGCACCGAGGCCGTTGCCGAGCCGGAAACAATCGGGGTCAACTTTCGCCCGGCTTCACGAACGACGGTGGCCAGGCGATCAGCCGCGTGTTCGAACAGTTCCTTGTGAAAGACGCCCACCTGCGGAATGCCGAACTTGTTCCCCGGATGCAGGGCCATCATGTCGAAGCTCGTGTGCGTGTGGCTGGGCAGGAGCATGACTTGATCGGCGCTCCAGCCTGCGGGCGCCAGGCGCTCCATCACCGCAGCCTTGAACAACGGCGGGAACGCCAGCATGTCGGCGGTGACCAGCGCGAATTTCCTGTCGCCCTGTGCCAACACCAGCGCCTTCGCCCAGACTTTGTCATGCACGCCGATCGCCGGTTTGCTCATGCGCTCGCCGTAACCGCCCAGAGCGGCCTTCATCTGCAGCGGAGGCGTGAGGTCCACCCGGGCCGCGCCGGCGTGGAGGGAATCGGCCGTCGCGGCCCGGAGCAGGTTGGCCAGAGCAAGCAGGAGGCAGAGCGTCAGAAGCGACAGGTTCGGGTTCTTCACTGACTTCAGTGGAAACGAAACCCGCGCGGTGGCGGGGACACTCCCTCTCCCCCTCGGAGGGGGAGAGGGCCGGGGTGAGGGGGATTTGCGCTTGCTAAAGCCGTTCTGGACGCAATGGATCTCAAGGCGACCCCTCACCCTGATCCTCTCCCCTTTGCAAAGGGAGAGGGAATCTCGCCGTGTCATTCCCGTCGCGTTTGGCTCCACCGAAAACCGCGGAGTACCCAGTTTCAGAATGCCGTTTCGAGACTCAGAGCGATCAGCGTATTTCATGGCGACAAGTTAACCGCGCCGTCAATGGCTGTGAAGGCTGAAGGCGCCGCGCCGCTCACTCGATGAACCGGCCTTTGAGTTTCTCGACGGAGAATTCAGGGCTGCGCATGAAATCCATCAGACGGCGTTCGCGCGACTTCACTTTTTCCACTGCCTGCTCGATCCCTGTCAGCGCGGCGCCGGGAATTCGCAGCAGCCCGTTCTCGTCGCCGTGCAACAAATCCCCGGGGGCGATTTCCAGACCGAGGATTTGGACCGGCACACCCACGCGCACGATCTTGAAGTGGGCGTGGCTGACCACCGTGCCGCGCGCGAAATAATGGAAGCGCAACGCCCGGACCTCCGGGACGTCGCGCACACCGCCGTCGGTGACCAGGCCAACCGCGCCGAGACGCGTAAAGGCGGTAGCCATCACCTCACCACAGTGTGCCGCGTAATCGCCGTGGCCGCCGATCTCCTGGAAGGCGATCACCGCCGGCCTGGGCGAATCCTCGACGGCCTTGAACAATTCGAGGAAGGCGCGCTCCGCGGTCGGATGCAGTTGCGTGACGGTTTCCACCTGGGCCGTGACGGCGTGACCGCAGAGCCGGCCCAGTTCCGGGAACAGGCAGCGGATTTGCAACGGCGTGAAGCCCTTGTCCCGCGGCTGGAGGCGCATCGTCTCGATGGCGTTGGCGAGCGTGGGGCTGTCAACGCTTTTCAGGAATTCAAGGAGCTTGGGGTCGGCGGGAGTGGTCATCTCGGTCGTCGGTGGCCGGTTGGTCGGACGTGGAATTCTCGCTCGACAACACTTTCGTTGTCAATTACAAGAGCAGGCACACACTGATTCAGTTGAACGTCCATCGCGCCACGCACATGAACGATTGCCCACGACGCCGCGCCGGACGGGGATTCACCTTGATCGAACTGCTGGTGGTCATTGCCATCATCGCGATCCTGGCGGCGATGTTGCTCCCGGCGCTGGGTCGCGCCAAACTCAAGGCGCAGGCGGTCCAATGCATGAACAACAGCCGCCAGTTGATGCTGGCTTGGCGGCTGTACGTGGAGGACAATCGGGATTACGTGCCGTCGGCCTGGCGCGGCCCGGGCGACTGGATGCCCGTGGGCGACTTGACCTGGACCGGCAACGCGAATGCCGACGGAGGGAACCCGAGCAACTGGGACGCTGATCGAACGATCAAGCGAAGCCCGCTCTGGCCCTACTGCGGCAACAACGCCGGTATCTTTCGCTGCCCGGGGGACGACAAGTATCCGTGCATCGCCTCGGCGGGCGCGTTCAAGGGCCAATCGTTCCCGCGCGTGCGCAGCATGTCCATGCTCAGTTGGTTCAACGGCGCCGATGCCGATGGGTTCACCGGCTGTTACGGCTACACCAAGTATGTCCGCCTCGGCCACGTACTAAAGCCCGGTCCGGCGATGACCATCGTCTTCCTCGACGAACGCTGCGACAGCATCAACGACGGCGAGTGGTGCTCCAGCATGAACGGCTGGCCCGACAAACCGCAGCAGAACATCATGATTGATTTTCCGGGGAGCTATCACGGCGGCGCCGGCGGCATCGCCTTCGTGGACGGCCATTCCGAGATTCACAAGTGGCGTGATCCCAGGACCACGCCCGCGATCGGAAAAATCTTCTACTTGAACATCCCATCGCCCAACAACCCGGACGTTACCTGGATCATGGAGCGTTCGACGCGCAAACCCTGAGCAAAAGAGCGCGGACGAGCATGACAAGAACCTGGTGGCTGCTGTCCAGTCTGGCGCTGTTCGCGCTGGCGTTTGGCGCTTGCCAGAAGTCCGAGCCCGCACGCGGCCTGGCTCGCGAGTATGACGGCGTAAAGGTGGAGTGGCCGAGGTTGGAAACGGAATTCACCGATGCGAGTCCCGAGACCCAGATGATCATTTCCACGGCGCTCCATGCGTTTCGTTACGGGCAGTTTCCGCAGGCGCTGCTGGAGTTGAACAAATTGGCTCAGGTTCCTGGCCTGACCGACACCCAGAAAAAGTTGATCGCCGATCTGATCGAACAGACGAAGCAGGTCATTGCCAAAGCGCCGCGCCACGGCCCGTGACCCTTGGGCGGCGATGATGGACGACCGGCTGGGCGCCTTCAACCTGGCGAGAGACTGAAGCTCAGATTCTTCAGCGGACGGCCGTGTCGGTCGGTGAATCGGAGGCCAAATGCCCAGTTGATCAGGTTGTTTGCTTCATCTCGCGGATTTGCGGCCTGATATCATTCGAGCGCCACACGCCGGCTCGGGGGAGGATTGAGCAGGCGGGCGCACTTACCGCATTGAATCGCGCAGTGCAACCATTGCGGCGGCGTACTTCTCGTGGCGAATCTGCTCCGCAATTCGGTCCGCCTGAGCGGCCTTGAGAGCATCTTCCTGGTGGAGTCGTATGTGCATGTCCAGCTCAGCCGGATTGGCCGTTAGGTAATTGGTGTTGATCCAGAACGAAGTGCTCAGTTGAGGGACCACCACTGCTTCGATGAACTCTGGCGAATAATTCCAGAGGTGGTCATCCACAAGGTACATGTTGTCGCCAAGGTGCTGAACCGGCATCAAGACATGAGGCACCATTGACATGGGTGGCCAATCGGGGTGCTGCCGACTAAGATAGCGTGCCGGTAATTGACGGCGTGTTTCCTGATGATGGCCCACAGCCAGCAGTGCCCCCACGACGGTGGCGAGAAGGAGCACGAGCCTTCGCGCGGAATTCAACAGTGTTGTCTTCATCACGGTATCCCCCGGTTGGTCGCTTCGATTCGCAATGAGTTTGGCCTGCGGTCAAACGCGCCACCTTTCACGCGACACGGCCAACGGTTCCAGTACCGCACCTGGCTTCCACAACTCCTCATGGCCAGCCGGCTTCTCGCCACTCCATCGGTCGTCCATCGGTTCTCCGGCGGGTTGCCAGCGCGAGTCCACGCTGATGCGGTAGCGGTTGGTTGTGTTGGTGAGTGAAGCATGGAGCAGGAACATGTTCACGATGACGGCGTCGCCCGCGCGCATCGGAGCGGTCGCCCATCGCCCGCCGAATTTCTCGACCAGTTCCGCCGGGTTTTCGGTAAAGTGGCCGGGGATGCGGTCGCGGTCCACGTCGGCTTGTCCGTAGGTGGCGCGGATGCGGTCCCAGCGGTGCGAGCCGAGGCACACCACCAACGGTCCCATCTCGGGCGGGATGTCGCCCAGCGGCGTCCAGATGGTGCAGAGCCGCCTCGTGCCGCGGCCCATGTAAACGACGTCCGCGTGGATCGTCGAACCCGCGCCGTGCCCGCCCGCGCGCAGCCATTGAAATTGATACGCCACCGGATCGGTCGCGAAGAATCTCCGGAAGAATTCCGCCGGGCGCGGGCCGTACAGCAAGCGCTTGAGTGAATCGGTCTTGAGGTTCTCCCGGCCCTTGGTGGAAACGCTGGCCTGTGTCTTCAACGCCGGGTTGATGACCCCTTCCATCAGCGGCGCTTCGGGATCGAGTTCGCCGTTGCCGGCCATGATTTGCAGAATGTCGCGCCGGACGTGCAGCACTTCATCCCGGTCGTGAAAGCCGCGCAGGAACAGAAAGCCGTCCTCGTCCAGCCGTTTCCGGAGTCCGCCGGGGTCGTCGAGAACGTCGTTGCTCTCGCGCAGTTGAAGAGTCAGGTAACGGCTCTCAGCCTCGAAGGAACACGGGCCCATTCGGAAGACCGGTTTCATCGGGCGATTCGATGTGGATGCGTCGTCCGGCATGATGCGCGTTGGTTCGCCTGTTCTGCCCTGACAGTCAAGCACCGTTTGCTTTCACAATCCCTGGCGCGTGCTGGCTGAGTCCTGCTGGCGACAACGGGTCGGTTCGCAACTTGGCTGCCGGCAACCGATGGTCAGCGATGTCGGCGGAACGCTTGCGCCCCGTTCGGTGGTTCGGGCAGAATCCCGGCATGAGTTCAATCTCTCCCCGGCTCGGACGCCGCTTCACGCTGCTCCTTTCCGGATGCCTGTTGGGCATGACCGGGACGATGCACGTTGCGCCCGCTGCTTCCGCACCTACGCCAGAACTACGAAACCCTGAAGCCGTCGCCGAGGTCCAGTCCGGCAAACGAACGGAAGCCAACGCCGCGTGGTGGGGCTTCAACGACGAGGACTCCACGGACGCCTTGCAAGCCGCGATCCATTCCGGCGCTAAGAAAATCATCGTGCCGAATCTGGGCAAAGACTGGATCGTGCGTCCGATTCAATTGGTCAGCGACCAGGAAGTTTTCTTGCAGCCGGGTGTGGTCATCACCGCACAACGCGGCGCGTATCGCGGCGGCGGCGACAGCGTGCTCAACGCGGACAACCTCACCAATCTCGTCATCCGCGGTTACGGCGCCACGGTGCGGATGCAGAAGGAGGATTACATCGTCGGCAAAGTGCTGAAGGACCTGGGCTGGAATCGCTGGTACGGCCAATACGAAAAGGCGGAGTGGCGGATGGCGCTGGCGATTCGCGGGTGCATGAATGTGAAGGTCGAAGGACTTACCTTGCGCGACAGCGGCGGCGACGGCGTTTACGTCGCGGGCGGAGGAAAGCTGAGTTACTCGAAGGACATCCATCTCAAGGACCTGGTGTGCGAGAACAATTATCGCCAGGGCATCAGCGTCATCAGCGTGGATGGGTTGCTGGTCGAGGACAGCAGCTTCAACAACACGTGGGGCACGCCCCCTTCGTCGGGCGTGGACCTTGAACCCGATTCCCCTCACGAGCTGATGCAGAACGTCGTGTTCCGCAATTGCACCTTCAAGGACAACTATGGCGACGGCATCGAAGTTTTCCTTGCCAACCTGCGCTCGAATCCGCCACCGGTTTCGATCTTGTTCGAGCGGTGCAACATCACCAGCAAGCGCGGCCCCGGCATCCGCGTCACGCGCGTCGCCGATGACGGCCCGGAAGGTTTGATCGAATTCCGCAACTGCGTCGTGGAAGGGACGGAGGCTTACGGCATCAAAGTGCGCGACGTTTCCGCCGACCGCGCGCACGTGCGCTTCGTCGAATGCGTGGTGCGCGATGCCGCGCGCGACCGGCAATTCGCCGACCTATGGGCGCCGGTGGCGCTCGAAGCCTCGCAATCCGACCGGCAAAGAAAGTTCGGCGGCGTGGACTTTGTGAATTGCCGGGTTGAAGACAGCCGGGCGCGGCCCGCCGTACTGGGCCGTGCGGAGACAGGTTTGTTCGACATCACCGGCGACATTACGGTGCGTAGTCGGCATGCGGTCAAAGCGGACCTCGGCGAAAAACAGGAAGGCGTGACGTTGCGCGTGCGGGAGGCGGGTCTCTCCCCGTTTCGTCACGTCAAAGTGTTCGCCGTGCCGGGCCGCTTCGGTGGTTGGCCAGCCAATCACGGCCTTTGGTCTTGGGGCAACGAAATCCTGGTGGGCTTCAGCCGCGGCTACTACAAGGACCTCGGCGAGCGGCACAACGTTGATCGCGAGCGCCCCGAGGAACATCTGCTCGCGCGCAGTCTGGACGGAGGGGAGACGTGGACCATCGAAGATCCGTCGCAGTACGGCGCGTTGATTCCAACCGGCAAGACGCTGCACGGTATCGCGCCGCCGTCGCCGAAAGAAAAACCCTGGCGCGATTGCCCGGGCGGGATTGACTTCACGCATCCCGATTTCGCGATGACGCTGCGCATGACCGCCGTGGACACAGGACCGTCGCGCTTCTATTACTCGACCGACCGCGGCCATCGTTGGGAAGGGCCTTTTCGGCTGCCACTGTTTGGCCAGCGCGGCGTCGCAGCAAGGACGGATTATCTCGTGAATGGCCCGGGTGATTGTCTGCTGTTCCTGACCGCGTCCAAGCCTGACGGCAAGGAAGGTCGCCCGTTCTGCGCGCGCACGACCGACAGCGGGCGCACCTGGAACTTCGTTTCGTGGATCAACGAAAAACCGGACGGCTACGCCATCATGCCCTCGACCATCCGGCTTGGCGCAAACGAACTCTTCAGCGCCATCCGCCGCCGAAACGACAAGAAGGCGTGGATCGAAACCCATCGCTCGCTCGACAACGGCAAGCAGTGGAAACTGGAAAACATTCCCGCACCTGATCTCGGCACGGGCAATCCGCCAAGCATGATTCAGTTGAGGGACGGCCGCGTGTGCCTCACCTACGGCCACCGCGCGCCGCCGTTCGGCATTCGCGCACGCCTGAGCGACGACGGCGGGCGAACCTGGCAGCGGGAAATCGTTTTGCGCGACGATGGTGGCGGGACCGACGTCGGCTACCCGCGCACGGTGCAGCGGCCCGACGGAAAGATCGTCACGATTTATTATTTCCACGATCAACCCAAAGGCGACCGCTATATTGCCGCGACGATTTGGTCGCCTCCGTCCGATTCTCATTGAACCATGAACACCACGCGACGTGCGTTTCTCAAGACGGCGGGCGCCTCACTGGCGCTCGGCGCATTCGGCGGCGCCTTGCGCCTGCCTTCGGTGTCCGCGGCACCTGCCGCCGGCACGGCGTCGGACGATCTCTGTTTCACCAGCGCACAGGAACTGGCGCGGCTGATTCGGCGGCGAAAACTCTCGGCCCGCGAACTGATGACCGCGCAGTTGCGGCAAATCAACCGGCTCAATCCGAAGCTCAACGCCATTGTCGCAAAGCTTGATGACAGCAAATGCCTGGCGCTGGCCGACGCGGCGGACCGAAAGCAGGCTCGCCGTGAGCCGCTCGGCGCGCTGCATGGGCTGCCCATCGCCTTCAAGGACACCGAACCGGCGGTGGGATTTCCGTTCACACGCGGTTCGCCGATCTTCCGCGACGACATGCCAAAGGCCGACTCGGTGATCATCGAGCGATTGCGCCATGCCGGCGTCCTGGCGATCGGGAAAACCAATGTCCCCGAGTTCGGCATGGGTTCGCACACTTACAACAAGGTCTATGGCACTACCGTCAATCCCTACGACCTGACCAAGAGCGCGGGCGGATCGAGTGGCGGAGCCGGCGCCGCGCTGGCGGCGGGCCTGTTGTCCATCGCCAACGGGAGCGATCTCGGAGGTTCGCTGCGGAATCCGGGCAACTTCAACAACGTGGTGGGCTTCCGGCCGTCATTGGGGTTGGTCCCAATGGCGCCCGTGTCCATGCCCTTCGGCAATCTGGCGGTGAAAGGGCCGATGGCGCGCACGGTCGGTGACGCGGCGCTTTTGTTGAGCGTCATGGCCGGGGCGGACGCTCGCGATCCGGGGTGTTATCCCTCGGAGCCCGCGGAGTTCACCAAACTGCGCGAACGAAACCTGCGCAACGTCCGCGTCGCGTGGTGTCCTGATCTGGGCGGGCTGACGCTGCATCCCGAGGTGCGCGCCGTGCTGGAAAAGCAGCGGGCGACCTTCGCGCGGCTCGCCTGCATTGTCGAAGCGGCGCATCCGGATCTGAGCGGAGCGGACGATGCTTTCCTGACGCTGCGGGCCTGGCGCAACTGGAGCAGCTATGGCTCGCTCCTCGCAAATCATCGTGCGGAATTGAAATCCGAGGCCGTCTGGGACATCGAGGCAGGCGCGAAGGTGAGCGCGGCCGACCTGACCAGAGCCATGACGACCCAGGCCCAGGTGATGGAGCGGATGCGCGTCTTTCAGGAGAAATACGAATTTGTACTCTGCGCGGTGAACCAGGTTCCGCCATTTGACGCCACGCTCGACTGGCCGAAGGAAATCGCCGGCACGAAAATGGAGCACTACGTGGCCTGGATGAAATCGGCCTATTGGATCAGCACCACCGGCTGTCCAGCGATCTCGATGCCGGCGGGATTTACGACCGACGGACTGCCGGTGGGAATTCAAATCGTGGGCCGCTACCGCGCCGACTTCGAGGTGCTGCGATTCGCACAGATGTTGGAGCAGGCGACGAACGTGTGGAAGCGGCGACCCACGATCGTGGCCTGAGCAGAGGTCTGCCGCCGAAACAATCATCCGACGGAACGGCTGCCATGAACAACGCGGCCCGTGAGGATGCGGCATCCTGGATCGCCAATGGCCCTGAACGGCGTAAGTCGCGCCAAAGAACTAAGCCCAGAGGAACTGCGAAGTGACTTCCCGGTAGAACCGCTGGTTGTCCTCGGCGATGCGCCTGGCCATGGTCACGCCGATGTTGAACAAGATCGGCGACGCCAGCTCCGGGATCTGTCTCACGATCAACTGAAAGGCGTTGATGCTCATCTTGAAAAGATGGCTGTCGGTTTCCGCAAGCACGTCCGCGGTGCGTTTGCTTTGGAGGAACATGCCCAGCTCACCGAAAAACTCACCGGCCCCCAGCTTGCACAGCGTCCGATCCGCTTTGTCCACGACGCCAACCACCAGGCGCACCCTGAGCTCGCCGGAGAGGATGAAATAAACCGCATCGCACGGATCGCCCTTCGTCACCACGAGTTTGGGCGGCGAGGTGTCGTAGAATTCGCCCAGACCGGCCAGTTGTTGAAAGCCCTGATCTGTCAGCCCGGAGAAGACGGCCAGTTCCCTCAACGCGTCTGCGGCTCCGGCTTCCGGCGGCGGCGGGGCCGATGGAAAATGCTCGCGCAAGGTCGCCACCAGCGCCGCCCGGCGCCAGCGCCCGTCGGATTGCGGTTGAAGAAATGTGTCCGGAAACACCCGCTCGTCCTGAATCCATTCCACCAACCTGCCCGCGTCCACGGGGCCATAGGCGGTGTTGTCCGCGGCCCAAACCTTGAAGGACTCGGTGGTGGCGACACTCATAAGCGGATGCTCTGGATTCGGGCGAATCGAGTCAAGCCCTATGGACCGCTCACTGAACCGACGCGAAGCCGCTGAAGGTCGACTCGACCCGCGCCC